>Ga0222714_10000803_pt1 | contig 35739 bp, 36 predicted proteins | sample C33_3DmetaG_FD_165048 | JGI IMG/M metagenome (GOLD analysis project Ga0222714, IMG submission 165048) | Estuarine water microbial communities from San Francisco Bay, California, United States - C33_3D | ecosystem: Environmental > Aquatic > Marine > Unclassified | place: USA: California...
TTCTAACAATTGGTTCAACATCAAATCGTTGGGGTAAAATTTACTCGGATGAAATTTACGCAAACGGCGTATTTTCACTTGTTGACGACAATCCTACATTTACTATTCAAGATACTACAGCAACTGCCGACGCGGGTCCAACTATTGATTTATATCGCAACAGTGCAAGTCCGGCAACCAATGATGTTTTATCTACAATTAATTTTACCGGCGAAGATGATGGTGGTAACAAAACGACATATGCTCGTATTGAAACAACATTAGAAGATCCTACAGATACAGAAGAAGATGGTTCTGTAAAAATTTATTCTACAGTAGCCGGCACAGAACGATTACTTATCGATATGAACGAAAGTGCGGCGGGTGATGTAAGGCTTTATTTTGCAAACTCAACTTCAACAGATGTTAAACTGACCACAAAGACAGACGGTGTAGATATTACTGGTGAACTTCAATCAGACTCACTTGATGTTGATGGTAATGGTGATATTTCGGGCAATTTGGCAATTGGTGGAAACTTAACAGTCACAGGCGATGCTACGATTAGTGGTAATTTAACATTCGGCGACGCCGCAACAGACTCTATTTCACTTGGCGCTGACATACACAGCGACATTATACCAAACGCAAACAATTCATATAATCTTGGTTCTACCACACAAAGGTGGGAAGACATTTTTGTTGACGATGTAATTGCTGCAACCGGTACATTTAGTAGTACGGTTGATATTACAGGCGCGGTTGGCATTGATGGTAACTTCGATGTAGCTACTAATAAGTTTACTGTCAACGCAACGACTGGTAATAGTACAGTTGGAGGCACGCTTGGTGTAACCGGTGCTGTTACAATCACTGATACAACGACTTCAACAAGTAAGACAACAGGTTCTTTGGTAGTTGGCGGCGGCGCTGGCGTCAATCAAAATCTATATGTTGGCGGTCTTTTAGATGTAACTGGTAACGTAAGAGTAGGCGGTGACTTAAATGTTGTAGGAACATTTACATTACCATCAAGTACAAACTTAACATTAAATACAGCAGATTCTGTTACTTCTACAGTTTCTTCATTACTCAGTGCAACAGGTAACACAGACATTGGCAACGCTACTTCAGATACAGTTACAATTAATGCTTCTGTTGACTCTGATGTATTGCCTTATGCGAATAACACATATGATCTTGGTAGTTCAACTTTCCGTTGGGCAGAGGTTCATGCAAACAATGTATTATCCACAAATGCAACAATTGCAACACTTGTTACAACAACATTTACTGCTGGTGGAACGGCCACATTTAACGGAAATGTAGATTTAGGTAATGCTACATCAGATACCGTAACATATACTGCTCGTGTTGATAGTGCTATCGTTCCTTCTGCAAATAATACATACGACCTTGGTACAACCGCTTTAGTCTGGAATGAAATTCATGTAGCAAATGTAAATGCAGAAGTTGCTGTAAACACTCCTCTTGTAGCTGTAGAAAATCAAGGCGATGTTCGTTTCTACGAAGGTGCTGCTGGCGGTTCTAACTACATTGCAATTCAAGCGCCTGCAACTCTTGCTGCTGATTATACTTTTACATTGCCTCCAAACGATGGCGATGCAAGTCAATATTTACAAACAGATGGTTCTGGTAATTTATCTTGGCAGACAGTTAATACAACCTTGACACTTGATGGTTCTTCTGGTACAACGGATATATCATTACTTAATAAAGAACTTGCTGTTCTTGGTGGTTTTGGCGTAACAACAGCAGTTACATCAAATACAACACATGGTATTTTAACAGTTAGTACACCACAAGACTTAAGAACTTCTGCTTCGCCTACATTTGCTGGTCTAACTTCAATGACTGGCAACATTACTTTCAGTGGAGCTCAAACAGTTGATGGTCGCGATGTTAGTGCTGATGGTGCAAAACTTGATACTATCGAGTCTGGTGCTACAGCGGATCAAACTGCATCTGAAATCCTTACATTAATTAAAACAGTTGATGGTGCAGGTTCTGGACTAGACGCTGACCTACTTGATGGTGTAACTTCTGGATCTTTCCTTAGAAGTGATGCTGCAGATATCAAAGATGTTGGTGATTTAACATTCAATGACAATATTTCAGCGTTATTCGGTACATCTGGTGATTTACAAATCGTACATGATGGACTAAATTCTTATATTGAAGAACAAGGTACTGGCGATCTTTACATTCAAAGTACTGGCGGCGATATATATCTTAGAACAAGTACATCAGAAAATGCTTTATGGGCTGATCAAGATGGCGCAGTTACATTATACCATAACGCTATTGCTAAACTTGCAACATCAGCAAGTGGTGTTTCAATCACCGGTACAGCGACGGCTACGACATTCTCTGGTGCTTTAAGCGGAAACGCTTCTACTGCAACCGCACTTCAAACCGCTAGAACGATTGGCGGCGTGTCATTCGATGGTACAGCAAACATTAACTTGCCAGGCGTTAACACAAGTGGTAATCAGAACACTTCTGGCAATGCTGCAACAGCAACGATACTACAAACTACACGCACAATCAACGGTGTAAACTTTAACGGTAGTGGTAACATTACTGTTGAACCATATATTGAAGACGATGAAGGTACTGCTGCTACCCGTTATGTGGTATTCACAGACAACTCAGCTGCTGGTTATAAACGCCTAAACGAAGATAGTTCGCTGACATACAATCCAAGTACAAACACTTTAACGGCTGGAACATTTACTGGTGCTTGGGCATATTGTCCTGCCGGCACGACCATGTTGTTCAGACAAACATCTGCACCAACAGGATGGACAAAAGACACAACAAACTATAATAACTCAGCTATCCGTGTTGTTACTGGCACCGCATCACAGTTTACAACTGGTGTTTCGTTTACGGACGCATTTAAGAGTTGGTCCGTTTCTGCTACCGCAGCTGGTAACGTTTCTGTGGCCACTGGCGGTAATACAAACACTGGTGCAACAACAATTAGTACGTCTCAGATGCCTTCTCACACGCATACATATACACAGACCTTAAATACTGCTAGTGGTTACGGTGGTGGTGCAGGTAAAGGTGCTATACCATCTAACGTTCTTAACGTTAGCGTAAACAATAATGCATCGACTGGCGCTACGGGCGGTGGTGGATCGCATACTCATACGATTGCTACGCACAATCATAATGCAACCTTTACTGGTAGTTCACATAGTCATACTTTTAACCTAGCGGTTAATTATATTGATGTTATTGTTGCAACTAAAAACTAAATAATTTGATATAAAATCAACAAAAAAGAGGATAAAATATAATGGCAAGAGTTACAGTTATTCCAATAGATGAAACAGTTTATGTTGGTAATGTTTGGGTCCAAGGAATAGACATGACCGGCGTACCTGAAAACATACATGCCTTACAGTGGAATTGGAATGATTCTGCCGCAGGCGAAATAGAATTTAATGATGGCAGTCAAAACGAAATTATATCAGAATTACCAGCATGGGCAGCTACTTGTGTAGAAAGATATAACACAAAACTTGCAGAAATTGAAGCAGCAGCGGCCGCAGCAGCTGCAGCAGAAGCTGCTAGGATTGCAGAAGAAGAACGACTTGCAGCTGAAGCACAAGCATTAATTGATGCAGCAGTTGCCGCAGCTGAAGAGGTTGTGGAGTAAAAAATTTAATAATTAAAATGATGAAAGGTGAGTAAATGAAAGTTTTTGTGCCGGCGTCTAGTAGTACTGATAGTACCGCCCTTTTATACCATGTTTTAAAAAACACAGAACATGAAGTTGTTTCTAGAATTGTTCGTTTAGATACCAACGGCGAAGATTTAGAAATGTATCCTCAAACATGTGGATGGTTAAAAAAGAACGTAAGAGATTTTGATTATAATTTTTCAGATACAGAAGAAGTATTGCACGAAAATACTATGGTGAATCTTCATTATAATGAGGCTTTGTTAGCTAATAAATTTAAGGTTGATACTCTTTATCTTGGTTACAACACTTATAATTTTGCTCCGTCAAATTGGTTTTTTAATACTAATGAACCAATAGAAAACTTTTATAAAGTTGACGATAATAAATTTTTAGGACGTAGAGGTCTTATACACCGAGTCATTTCACAGACTATCAACTGTCCCATCTATTGGCCATTTATGAATAGAGATACTAAACCAATGGGCAGGTGGGAAACATATGAAAGTATGCCCAAAGAATTAAGAAGCCTTACATCATCTGGCTGCAATCGATGCGGCCAATGTATGAAATGTAAGGTCAGATATTTGTATTATCTACTTAAGAAGGCCGGCAAAACAGCAGAAGAAATTGACGATCTTATACAAAAAGCAGGAAGATTCGGCAAATATTTAAACATTAATGATAATGACCCCTGGAATGCCAATAATAGAACTAGAGCATTTAGACATTTGGTTGTGCCTCCGGACAAAAATCGGACCACAGATTATTTCACATGCAATGAAATGTTTGAGTTTGATTTATGATAGTCCATGATGATTGGTTTACCACCAATATAAGAGATTTGAGATATAATCTCAACAGCATAACATGTACTATGAAAGATGGAGGTTCTTTTAAAAAATCTTCTTTAAAAGAAGCCGTGTCTGTTGCATGTGAAGAAATTAAAAGCAAATATAAAAATATATACATGGCTCACAGTGGAGGCATGGATAGTGCTTTTGTATTTAAATCCCTCTGTGATAATAATGTTGATTTCACGGCTGCATCTATTGTATGTCCTTGGACGGTAGATGAAACAAAAGACCTTACTAAAATTTGTAAAGAAGCTAATAAAAAATATCTACCTATTAAATTGACAATTGAAGAGTTAAAAAAATATCGTGACCTTATAACTGAAAAAAACAATTTTCCTATTTTAGATTATTGGCAAACTTTTTATCATTTAATTATCTTAGAAAATATGCCAAAAGAATCTATACTGATTTACACAGGAGATATAATGCCATCTATTATACCTAGAGCGTTAAAAAGAGGCAAGTTTACTTACAGAACTAATTTACGCGCTCTATACACAGCAGGACTATATGATGGCACAGAAAATGTTTTACCTTTTACATCATATAGCAAACAAATAATATATGAATTGAGAAGAAGTGCAGAATTACATATTGACAAATCTAAATATTCGTCGTACCATATATTCGACGAAACGCTTGAAAGACAAATTATTAAAAGTCATGTATATCAGATTCCAGTAAAAACCAAAGTAAGGTCAAAAATTTGGCCAGAGGACTCTGGTTTTGTTTATGATAATAATTATTTTTATAGAAGAGATTCGGAACCTGTGTATATGGATTATTATTGGTTTGAAGATAAAGTTGAGTCGTGTTTAATTGAATAATTATTGTAATGGAGAAAATCAACAATGCAACAGTTACATACACTGTTTCCAACATTGGTGCTTGAAGACGGCAGTTTTACTCTTCATGAAGAAATGAGAGAAGTTTTTTGGAAGAATCATTCAAATCATGTTTATCATGATCCGAATTATCCAGGATATAGAGGACCTGATGGATATGGTCGAGTACTATCACACCATGATCTAGATTTAGAACCTCTATGGCATTATATAATTGGACAATGTAAAACATACATTGATTTGCTAGGCGTTGATCCTGCACAGTTTATATATTCTATTACAAAAGGATTTGTCAATGTTTTGGATGATGGCCATGGCAATCCAATGCATCATCATGCCGAAACCCATCTTTCATATATCTATTATATCAACGTTCCTGAAAATGTCAACCAAAAACTTTGTTTTCATGACATGAGACCGAGATATGAACCTTGGCAAGGATTTTCGCAATCAACGAAAACTTCGCCAGGATGGTCTGCATATCAAGGAAACTGGTGGCCAATTGAAATTAAAGAAAATATGTGTGTTATTTTGCCAGGAAATTTATCACATTCTGTTGCTTATTTTGATGGTGATAAAGATAATAGAATTGATATGGTTGGAAGAGACCCTTTAAAAATTGATCCAAACAAACTTGAAGATTTAAAACAATCTAGGATTAGTATTGTTGGTGATGTTCTTTTAACGACTATAAATACAAATGAATACCCAAATGCGCTTCAACCTTTACAAAACTGGAGACATTTTAGTTAATATTTTGGAGAATTGAATATGAAACTTGAAGTAAAACAAAATTGTCCTTTGGATAAATTTAAACCTTGTAGGAAATTTGATTGTGGTTGGTTTATTCAAATACGAGGTTTACATCCTCAGACAGGTGAAGAAGAAGATGTGTGGTCTTGTGCAATGTCATTGTTGCCTATACTATTGATTGAAAACGCGAAAGAAACAAGACAAGGAGCTGCTGCTACAGAATCTTTTAGAAACGAAATGGTAAAAGATAATATCGAAGTAAAAGAAATGATGAAGATGGATCTTAATATGAAAATTAACCATCAGAAGCAACTTGAGAAAAACCAAGATTTTGAAAATGCAATGCGATTGACACAAATTGGAACGCCTATGAAAATTATCGATGGCAGTTAATATATAAATATGTTATAAATATAAAAAACATAACCGGATTATAAAAAATGGCTATTAAAAGCAATCTTACTATAGATCAAGGGACTGATTTTACAGCTACCATAACCGTTGCAAACGAATCAGGTACAGCTGTAAATTTGACAGATTATACAGGAAGAGGCCAGATGCGGAAGAGTCCTTTCACATCGGCTTATCATGCCTTTACTGTAACAGTAAGTGATGCTGAAGCGGGCGAAGTTACTCTGGCTATGAACAGTAGTACCACAGCGGCAATTACTGCCGGCCGTTATTTGTATGATATAGAAGTTGTTTCTGGTGGAGGCACGGTTACGCGAATTGTTGAAGGTATTGCAACAGTTACACCCGAAATTACTAAGTCATAGGGGAGAAATAACTTATGACTATTCCAACAAATTTATCAGTAAAGATACAACAAACAGGAAGATTAATACCTGTTAAAGCGTCTGTTGGTGGCGGCAGTTCTATCGAAGATTTATCTAATGTAACCCAACCAGCTGCCGCAGAAACAAACAGCACTTTAGTTTTTGATTCCGAGACACAAATCTATACTGTAAAAAAGTTAGATTTGGATGGAGGAAGTTTCTAAGTGCCTGATAATATCATTCAAATCAAAAGATCAGACAGTACGGATACTCCAACAAGTTTAGAGTATGGTGAACTTGCGTACTCCTTTTCTAGCAATAATCTTTTTATTGGTACAAGTTCTAATACAGTAATTACAATTGCTGGTGGTTCTTTTATGGACTACCTGAATCATACACCTGGTACATTAACAGCCAATTCAGCGATTATTGTTGACGTAAATTCAAACATTGATAATTTATCAGTTGCGAATTTTAGAATTCAATCTTCTGGATCGGACACTACATATATAACGGAAATAATTAATTCTATTACCACAGAGTCTTCAGTAAGTAATACTCAAATTATGTCTGCATATGCTATTAAAACATATGTAGATGAAGTAGCCAGTTCTAATGTAAATATTACAGGTGGAACGATACAAAGTGTAACTATATCAGAATTAGATGAACCAATTGCAACAAGTGATGGTGGAACAGGAAAAACTTCATTCACAGAAAACGGAGTACTTTATGCTTCAAATACTTCGTTTCTTAACTTTTTAAATGGGTCTGATGGAGAAATTTTACAAATTACAAGTTCATCACCAACGTTTGGAGGCATAGACGGAGGAGAATATTAAAAATGAGTGAAATTGATGTTGAAGTGCTTAAAGTATATTGTGACAAACAGAAAGTTATGATTGCTGATTTAGTCGCAAAGGTTTTAATGTTAGAGACAAAGTTAGAAGTTTTAGAAGCTCAACGAAAGACTTCTCATGAAAATGTTTTGAAAAATAATGAAGAAACAAAATATGTGGACAGTGAAGAAAATATAAATAAACAAAATAATCCAGGTAAAAAGGTGCCTTTTTTCGACAAACCTGGAAAAAGGTCTCAGTTTACATAGAAGAAAGGAAACTTAACCCATGGCGTCATTAGTCCAAATTAAAAGAAGCAACACAGCAGCTTCTGTACCATCTTCACTCGCCGCGGGTGAGTTGGCCATCAATACAGCTGACAAAGTACTATATTCTTCTGACGGATCGACCGTTTTTAGACTTTCAGGCGATCAATACAACCTAACATCTACAAATGGTTCTGACCAAGCAACGATTACCCTTACTGTAGACAATGCTGGACTTTCTAACGACAGCATTATTTTTGCGGCTGGCGAAGGTATTGATGTTTCAGAATCAGGCGGTACAATTACAATTGCTGGTGAAGACGCTACTTCAAGCAATAAAGGTATTGCATCTTTTGATAGTGGAGACTTCTCCGTTACTTCAGGCGCTGTAACGCTTGCAGACAGTGCGACAGGCGCTGTTATTGCCATTAGTGGAACCGCAAACGAAGTCGATGTTTCTCGCTCAAATGGTACTGTTACAATTGGTTTGCCAGATGATGTTACAATCACATCTGACCTAACCGTTACATCAAATACATACATTGGTGGCGGTTACGGTTCTACAGGAACTACATTAGACAGTGCAGGTAATGCTAGTCTGAATGGCGCTCTTACCGTTGACGGTCTTTCCTCGCTCGACGGCGGCATTGACGTAAACAGTGCAGCGTTTAGTGTATCTGCGGCAGGTGCAGTAGACACAGGAAGCACATTAACCGTAGACGGTCTATCAAGTCTAGATGGTGGTATCGATGTTAATGGTTCTAACTTTGTTGTGGCCACAGACGGCGGCATTACAACAGTAGATACATTAGATGTTGGTGGTCTTGCCTCGCTTGATGGCGGTATTGATGTTGATGGTGCTTTCACAGTTGCTGATACTTCTGGTAACATTGCTTCATCCGGTACACTTACCATTACAAACGCTACAGGTTCTACTTCAACAACAACTGGTGCTGTTAAAGTAACAGGCGGTGTTGGTGTTGCTGAAAATCTATATGTTGGCGGTGTTGCTCGTGTCACAGACACAACTGCATCAACTTCAACATCGACCGGCGCTTTGGTCGTATCTGGTGGTGTTGGTGTCGCTGGCAACTTGTATGTTGGTGGTAACCTAGACATTGCTGGTACACAAACAATTGTCGACTCGACAACAGTTTCCATTGGTGACTCGTTACTTAAACTTGCTGCTGACAACTCTTCTGATACAAATGATGTTGGTTGGTATGGTGTTTATAACGATGGCACTGAAAAATATGCTGGTATCTTCCGTGACGCTTCTAACTCTGGTGTTTTCAAAGTTTGGGCAGGTCTTACTTCTGAACCAACTACTACAGTAGATATTGCTAGTAGTGGTGCGTTGGCTCAGTTAGACGCTGTTATTGACGGCGGAACTTACTAATTTTATTTTGATAGATATATGTGGGTGGGGAATAATATTCCTTTCACCCACATAACCTTATATAAGGGATAAAAGAATGGCTTCTACAATTAAGTTGAAGCGTAGCTCCGTTTCTGGTAATGCGCCTACAACATCAAATATTACTACAGGCGAATTGGCATTAAACATTGCCGATGGCATTCTGTATAGTACAGACGGAACCACCGTTTTTGAAATTGGTGCCAAACTATCAACCCTTAATGTGGGTACAATCACTACAACAGGACTTATTAGTGCCAACGGTACTTTTGGTATCTCTGGTCAAGTACTACGCACAGATGGTTCCAGTAAAGTCTATTGGGCTGATGCGGGCGCTGGCGGCGGATCTGGTTCTAGTTATCCAAACTCAACATTTAATACAGCGCCAGGATCCGTTGACGATTTTGATATGAGTTATAATGTTGCACAAACGGTTCAAGAAACACCTTTTGAAGCAAGCGGCACTGATGCCTTTGGTGTAAACTTGGGTAGTGTTTTTAGTTTTATGGATCCGGTCGGTACTACAGAAAGTATAGATTATGGTGACGCAGAAGCCTATGTGGGCGCATAAATAGATACATAGATATTCAATAGGAGCTCAATATGCCAACAACGGTACAATTTCGAAGAGGTAATACTTCCCAAAACAATTCCTTTACAGGCGCGGCCGGCGAACTTACCATTGATACAGATTTAAATACTATCAGAGTCCATGATAATAGTACCGCAGGCGGCACAGAGCTTGTAAACTTGGGCAGTGTTCAAACATTAACCAACAAGACTCTTACAAGTCCCATCGTTTCAAGTCCAGAAATTAGTGGTCTTGCAATCACTGATAGTAGTATTGTTTTCGAAGGCGCAACGGCTGATGACTATGAACTTACTCTTACCGTAGCTGATCCGACAGGTGATGTTACAGTAACAATTCAAGCAGAAACGGATACATTAGTAGGTCGTGCGACAACTGATACACTAACAAATAAAACTTTAGGCGCAACAACTATTGCTGGACATTTAACTCCAGACACAACCGAAACATATGATTTAGGTTCATCAGATTATAGGTTTAGGGACATATATCTTAGTGGTACGTCTATCAATTTAGGAGGCGCTACAATAACTGCTTCTGGTAGTGCAATAGCATTGCCATCAGGCACAACAATTGGTGGCGGTACCGCTGTTGACTTAAACTCCGCGCAAACTCTTACTAATAAAACAATAACATCGCCTAGTATTAGTGATCCAACGCTAACAGGCACAACAACTTATGCTACACTAAACGATGGTACAACAACTTTAACAGCAACGGTAGCTGAATTAAATTTCGTTGATGGTGTTACATCAAATATTCAGACACAGATTGATAACATCAGTAGTAGTTTTACAATAAGCGATAACCAAGGCACTCCAAATACTGACACATTTGCTACTGGTCAAACTTTAACTTTTGCAGGTAGCACAGGCATTGATACTACTGTGAGTGATAACCAAGTTGCTATTGCTATAGACAGTACAGTTGCAACACTTACTGGTTCACAAACACTAACTAACAAAACTATTGATCTTGCAGATAATACTCTAACAGGATCGACCGCAGAGTTTAACAGCGCATTAACTGATGGTAGTTTTGCTACACTGGCCGGCACAGAAACATTAACCAACAAGACTCTTACAAGTCCAGACATTAGTGATCCGACAATTACCGGCACCGCATCAGGCGTTAATCTAACACTGAGTGGCAACTTAACGGTCAACGGCACAACCACAACGCTTAATACAACAAATACTGTTGTAAGTGATAATCTTATTGAACTAAACAATGGCGTTACATCAAGCGCAAATGACAGCGGTATCGTTATTGAACGTGGTACGACTGGCGACAATGCCTTCATGGGTTGGGACGAATCAGCAGATAAGTTCATTGTTGGTACAACTACCGCAACAGGCGCTAGTACTGGTGACTTAACAATCACTGCTGGCACACTTGTAGCAAACGTATTTGAAGGTGACTTAACTGGCGATGTAACCGGCAATGTGACAGGCGATGTAACTGGCAATTTGACTGGTAACGTAACCGGCAATGTGACAGGCGATGTAACAGGAAATGCTGATACTGCAACGGCTCTTGCTACTGCAAGAACAATCGCTGGACAGTCATTTGATGGTACCGCAAACATTACTATTGCTAGTACAGATTTAAGTGACACTTCTAGTATCGTTTTAACAACGGCTAGTCAAACGCTTACTAACAAGACACTTACAACACCGGTTATTAGTAGTATTACAAATACAGGCACACTTACTCTGCCAACATCTACAGATACACTTGTGGGACGGGCTACTACTGACACACTTACAAATAAAACATTGACAAGTGCTGTATTAAATGGTACCATATCAGGTACATCAATCAAAGATGAAGATGATATGTCGTCTAATTCGGCAAGTCATTTAGCCACCCAACAATCAATCAAAGCATATGTAGACAATGGACTAGCTGCTTTAAGTAGTACAACTCTTACAGAAGGAGATAGTTCCTTTGTTGTTGCTGACAGTGGTACTGGAACCATTACAGCAACCATTGACGGATCAACACACAGCACATTTGCAGCGGCCGGCATTACACTTTCGCAAGGCGAATTTGTTGGCGACCTAACAGGTAATGCAGATACAGCAGACGCCTGGAGCACGGCTCGTACACTAAGTCTAACAGGCGCTGTTACAGGTAGCGCAAGTGTTGACGGTAGTGGCAATGTTTCGTTGGCAACAACCGCTACAAGTGATCCAACAATTACATTGGCTGGTGATGCGACAGGTAGTGTTACATTAACGAACTTAGGCAACGGCACATTGACAGTAGCTGTTGTTGATGATAGTCATAACCATATCATAAGCAATGTTGATGGACTGCAAGCCGCACTTGATCTTAAAGCGCCATTAGCAAGTCCAGCCTTGACAGGTACAGCAACCGCTGTTAATCTTACGGTATCAGGCAACTTAACGGTTAATGGTTCTACAATTACAAACAGTGCAACAAACACGACCATCGAAGACGTTCTTATTGAACTTGGAACCGGTACAACATCCGCAGCAAGCGATGCGGGTATTATAATTGAACGTGGTTCAACAGGTGATAACGTATTTATTGGATGGGATGAAACTAACGATAAATTTGTTCTTGGTACAACAATCGCTACAGGTACTAGCACAGGTACTTTAACAGTCACGCCAGGCACTCTTAATGTTGCTACATTGGAACTTAGCGGCACAGCAGTTACTAGTACAGCGGCCGAATTGAATCTTCTTGATGGCGTCACCGCTTCTACAGCAGAAATCAATTATCTTGATGGCGTAACTAGCAACATCCAAACACAATTGAACGCAAAAGGCACAGTAAGTTCACTTTCAGATTTAGGTATCACAGCAACAGCAAGTGAACTGAATAACATGGATGGTGTAACCGCTAATTTTGCTGAAATTAATATTTTGGATGGCGCTACATTAACAACTACAGAATTGAACTATGTTGATGGTGTTACAAGCGCTATTCAATCACAGTTGGATGCTAAACTTGCTTCATCAAGTTATACAGCAGCAGATGTTTTAACTAAGATTAAAACGGTTGATGGCGCTGGGTCTGGCCTTGATGCTGACTTGCTCGATGGTCAATCTAGTGCGTATTACGCAACTGCATCACATAATCATACACTAGACAGTTTAAGCAACGTAACAGTTACGACTAATTCGTCTGGCGAAGTATTAGTGTGGAACGGTTCTGCTTGGGTCAATAACACACTTGCCGAAGCTGGTATTCAACCATCTGGTTCATATCTAACAGGCAACCAGACCATTACATTGTCCGGCGATGTGAGTGGTTCAGGCACAACATCGATTAGTGTCACTGTAGCAGACGACTCGCACAATCATATCATATCAAATGTTGACGGGTTACAGACTGCTTTAGATGCAAAAGCGCCATTAGCAAGTCCAGCATTAACTGGTACAGCAACGGCAGTCAATCTTACAGTGTCCGGTAACTTAACAGTTAACGGCACGACAGTTACAAACAGTGCAACAAATACAACTATTGAAGATATTCTACTTGAACTTGGAACTGGCACAACAGCTGCGTCAAGTGATGCAGGTATCATAATTGAACGCGGCACGACCGGCGATAACGCATTTATGGGTTGGGACGAATCAGCTGATAAGTTTATTTTTGGTACAACCACAGCGACAGGCGCTAGTACAGGCGATTTAACAATTACAAGTGGTACAGTTGTAGCATCAACTTTTGAAGGTGCTTTAAGTGGTAACGCTACATCAGCAAGTGCTTGGCAAACAGCTCGTACACTAAGTCTGACAGGCGCTGTTACAGGTAGTGCAAGTATAGATGGTAGTGGTAACGTATCTCTAGCGACGACTGCTACATCAGATCCTGTATTAACACTTGCTGGCGATGCGACAGGTAGTGCAACATTTACTAACTTAGGTAATGCTACACTAACAGTAGCTATTGTTGATGATAGTCACAATCACATCATAAGTAACGTAGATGGTTTACAGTCAGCCCTAGATGGTAAGTCATCAACAAGTCATAACCATACATTAGATAGTTTAAGCAATGTCACTGTCACAACTAACGTAGCTGGCGAAATTCTAAAGTGGAATGGCACGGCGTGGGTTAATAACACACTCGCTGAAGCCGGTATACAACCATCTGGTTCATATTTGACAGGCAACCAGACCATAACACTTAGTGGTGATGTGAGTGGTTCCGGTACAACATCGATTAGTGTTACAGTCGCTGACGACTCGCATAACCACATTATATCGAACGTCGATGGATTACAAGCGGCACTAGATGCCAAACTTGCTTCTTCTAGTTTCTTCGCAACCGGCACGATCATGCTTTTCCAACAAACAGCGGCACCAACCGGCTGGACAAAGATAACAACACATAACAACAAAGCGCTTCGTGTTATTAGTGGTACAGTAGGTACTGGCGGTACTGAAGCATTTACAACTGCATTTTCGAGTTGGTCGGTTTCTGCGACTGCCGCTGGTAACGTTGCTGTGTCTGTAGCTAACGGCGGTAATAATACTGCTGCAACGACAATTAACACTGGTAATACTACACTTAGTAATAACACAATACCAGGCCATACTCATACATATACACAGACCGTAAATACTGCTAATGGTTACGGTGGTGGTGCAGGTAAAGGCGCTATACCATCTAACGCTCTTAACATTAGCGTAAACAATGGTGCAACGACAGGTAGTACAGGTGCCGGCGGCGCTCACGCTCACAACATTGGCGCGCATAGTCATAATATTGCGGCACATAGTCATACTGCTAACGCGACCTTTACTGGTAGTTCACACAGTCACAGTTTTAACCTTGCGGTCCAATATGTTGACGTTATATTTGCAAGTAAGGCATAAATATAGTTAAAGGATTAGAAAGGCGTTAAATGGCACAGCCAACAACAAGATCAGAATTTTCAGAATGGTGCCTAAGAAAGTTAGGTAAACCAGTTATCGAAATTAATGTCGATGACGATCAAGTGTCGGATCGCATTGATGAGGCTTTGTCATATTATTGGGACTACCACTTCGACGGCGCAGAAAGAACATTTTTAAAACATGTTATCACCGCAGACGATAAAACAAATGGTTATATCCCTGTTGCAGAAAATATCATTGGTGTTGTTAATCTTTTTGATATTGGCGATTCACTTTCCGTTAATAATCTTTTTAATATTCGCTACCAGTTTGCACTTAATGATATTTATGACATGAGCAACTATTCGCTCACCCATTATATGATGGCCATGCAACACATTCAGTTCATTGAAGAACTTTTAGTTGGTAAACAACCAATTCGTTACAATCGACATATAAATCGATTGTATATTGATATGGATTGGCAAAAAGTTAATGTTGGTCATTATATCGTAGCAGAGTGTTATAATATAGTTGACCCTACTGTATATGCTGATGTTTATAAAGATCGTTGGTTACAAAACTATGCAACAGCAAAGATTAAATATCAATGGGGGTCAAATCTCACAAAGTTCACTGGTATGCAATTGCCAGGCGGTGTAACATTTAACGGAGAACAAATTCTACAGGACGCGGCTGCTGAAATTCAGAGGTTAGAAGAGGAGATGATTTCTTCTTATTCGCTTCCGGTTACCGATATGATAGGATAAGACCATGGCAACTTCGGTCTACTTCAATAATTTCCAGAGTTCAATGGAACAATATCTCATTGAAGACTTGGTTATTGAGTCTATTAAAATATACGGTCACGATGTTTATTACATCAATAGAAAACGACAAACAGATAATGATACAGAATATACCAGTTTAGATGATATTCTAAATGAAGACGATTTACCAATATTTAATAACGCATTGCTTGTTGAAATGTACATCAAAAATGTTGATGGCTTTGAAGGCGATGGTGATTTCTTATCTAAATTTGGATTGGAAATTCGTGATGAAATTACATTCACCGTAGCACAAAGAACTTATGAACAAGAAGTTGGTAAATATACAACAAAACCAGTACCAACTATTGGTGATTTAATTTATTTTCCATTAAATCGAAAGATTTTTGAAATTAAATTTGTTGAACACGAAGCTATTTTTTATCAAATGGGTTCTTTACAGACATATGATATTCGTTGTGATTTATTTGAATACTCACAAGAAACATTTAGTACAGGCGTTACAGAAATTGATAATGTCTTTGCAAGTTATATTGCAACTACAAATACTGCTATTACTGATATTGAGACAGTAGATACATTAGCAGATAATACTCAAATAGAAACCGCAGCAGACAACATTATCGACTTCAGCGAATCTGATCCGTTTAGTGAAGGAGGTAGATGGTAATGTTTGGACATGAATTTTATCATCAAACAATGCGAAGATATGTCGTTATTTTCGGCACACTTTTTAATGAGATTATCATATCTCGTTCATTAAACGATGGTACACAACAGAAAAGATTTAAAGTTCCGATTTCTTATGGGCCTCAACAAAAATTTCTTGCAATGCTTGATCAAAATCCTACATTGACACGGCCACAGGCAATCACACTACCTCGTATGTCGTTTCAAATGGAAAACATTGCCTATGATCCAGATCGTAGACTTACGACACTATCTCGCAATACAAGAGCATTATCAGCCAATGATAACGGATTAAGTAGACAATATACTCCTGCGCCATATAATTTAGATTTTACTCTTTCTATTATGGCAAAGTATTCAGAAGATGGTACAAAGATACTTGAACAGATATTGCCATTCTTTAAACCTGAGTGGACAACATCAGTCAAATTAGTAGATGATTTAGATTTGTATTTTGATATTCCTACAATTTTAACTGGCGTAACTTCTGAAGAGGTATATGAGGGATCTTTTCAAGAAAGACAGGTGGTTCTTTGGAACTTGACATTCACGATGAAAGGTTATTTCTTTGGGCCGGTCTCTACTAAAAAGATTATCAAGTTTGCAAATACAAACTTCTACAATGCATTATCAAGTGGTTCTTGGTCAAACACTGTATTGGATAGTGTCAATGTTTATCCTGGTTTGCTTGCAAATGGTTCGCCAGCAGACTTTGTATCATCACAAGTAAGTACAACAACGGCAACAGCAAATCTTACAAGTTATGCTGTCAATGAAATTACAGTTACTTCTCCAGGCCTTGGTTATAACTCTGCGACAGTTACAATTGCTGCTCCAGATACATCAACGGCAACAGCAACGGCTACATTGTCTGGTGATACTGTAGATAGTACAGTTACAATTGATGATGGTGGTTGGGGCTATGATACTGCACCAACGGTTACTTTCTCGGATCCAGAAACGGGCAGTGATGTTGCAACAGGCACCGCGACAATTTCAAACTATGAAGTAACTGGTATTACAATTACAAACGCTGGTTCTGGATATAGTTCTGCACCAACAATTACAATTGCTGATCCTCCTGCTGGTACAACAGCAACGGCGACCGCTAATGTCATTGGTTATGGCGTTCATTCAATCACAGTCACCGAGTCCGGTGGACCTTATGAGACAGCACCAACTGTTACAGTAAGTGCTCCAGATAATAATTCTGTAACATATACTTCTGTTAACTTTGATGACGATTGGGACTATGTAGTAGTTATTGAAGAAGGATCATGATATGGACAATACTATTGCAAAATCTTTAGGAATTACTCCTCTACAGTCAGAACCTGTAGAAGTTATCGTTCCTCGTCACGACGATAACATCGAAAATGATTTCAGATATACAAGAGAAAATCTATACTCAGTCATAGAACAAGGCAACAAAGCACTTGAAGATATGATTGATGTTGCTCGTGCTTCTGAGCATCCAAGAGCCTATGAGGTCGTATCGACACTGATGAAAACTCTTGTAGATGCAAACAAAGACTTGCTTGATCTTTCTAAAAAGAAAAAAGAATTGGTCGATAAAGAAGAAAAAGTAAACCCACAGACAGTGAATAACAATTTATTTGTTGGTTCTACAGCGGACCTACAACAGATGATAGAGAAAATGACTAATGAATGATGAACGTGGTTACTTAGGTAATATTAATTTAAAAAGAAAAAATACATCTATTCAATGGACAGAAGACAAAGTACAAGAGTTTGTCCGCTGTACAAAAGATGTAAAGTATTTTGCCGAGAAATATATCAAAATAGTTCATGTTGACCGCGGATTTATTCCTATCGAACTGTATGAATATCAAAAAGAAATCATAGATTTAACTACAAACAATCGAAGGGTTGTTGTCAATACTTCTCGACAGGCTGGCAAAACCACAACAGCTGTTGTAATAATATTACATTATATACTCTTCAATAGTCATAAAACTGTAGCACTTCTTGCTAATAAGGGTGATGCAGCCAGAGAGATACTTGATCGTATTAAACTTGCATTTGAAGCCTTGCCAAAATGGTTACAACAAGGTGTAATTGAATGGAATAAAGGGAGTGTTGAATTTGAAAATGGATGTAAAATTATTGCTTCTGCGACTTCTAGTAGTGCTATCAGGGGCAAGTCTATTAGTCTCTTGTACATTGATGAGACTGCCTTTGTAGAGAATTGGGACGATTTCTTTGCTTCTGTTTTTCCAACTATTTCATCTGGCGAAACAACAAAGATACTCTTTACATCTACACCAAATGGTCTGAATCATTTCTACAAGACATGTGAAGGTGCGAAAGAAGGTACAAATGGATATCAATATGTCGAAGTTCCTTGGTGGAAAGTACCAGGAAGAGACGAAAGATGGAAACAAGAGACATTAGAGGGGCTTGACTTTGATACTCAAAAGTTTACACAAGAGTTTTGTTGTGAGTTTTTAGGTAGTTCTGGTACTCTTATCGATGGCGGCAAACTTAAAGATTTGGTTTCAAGAAGACCAATATTTGAAAGTAAAGATGCGACATTAAAGATTTATAGTCAACCAGAAATGGGTCATTCTTATGTCTGTGTTGTTGACGTTTCTCGTGGTAAAGGACTTGATTATTCTGCATTTAGTGTTTTTGATGTAACAAATATGCCATATAAACAAGTTTGTATTTTTAGAGATAATACAATTACACCTGTTGAATATACAGAGGTAATTCATAGAATTGCAAAATCATATAACGAAGCGTTGACACTTGTAGAAATTAATGATATAGGTGAACAGGTTTCAAGTCTATTATATTATGACTATGAGTATGAAAATATAGTATCTACAGAAACAGCAGGAAGAAGCGGCAAAAGAATATCTAGTGGGTTTAAACCCAACACAGACAGAGGTATTCGCACAACGAAAGTAGTCAAATCTGTTGGTTGTTCTGTTTTAAAATTGTTAATAGAACAAGACCAACTTATTGTAAATAACTTCGAAACAATATCAGAATTGTCTACATTTTCTCGCAGAGGTGCATCTTATGAAGCAGAATCTGGTTGTCATGATGATATGGTAATGACTCTTGTATTGTTTGCATGGTTAAGTAGTCAACAATATTTCAAGGATATGACTGACATAAATACTATGGCTAGACTTAGAGAACGAAATGAAGAAGAACTTATGGATGAAATGATGCCAATTGGATTTTATGATGGTAACGAAGCAATTGAAGAACCTGTTAGAGTAGATACAGGCGACGGAAGGTGGCTTCAATAATGCCAGGTGTTGTAAGAGTAGGACTAGATGCACATGTTGGCCATGCAAGTGGAACACCAAATCCATTTCATCGCACCAATTACGTTACAGGTTCGCCTGATGTATATGTAAATGGTGCAAAAACAGTTAGAATTGGTGATGTAACTGCATGTGGAGATCCGGCCGCGGCCGGAAGTCCAAACGTTTACGTTAACAATATAAAAGTACATCGTTTAGGAGATGCTACAGCAGGACATAGTAGTTGGGTACCAAATGCTGCATCATCTTCGTCTACAAACGTTTTTGCTAATGGAGGTGCAGGAACTCCATTTGAAGGTACATTGACCACAGTTGCAGGAAATAGTCGTACATTAAATGTTCTGGACGATGGGTGTACTAACTACGATTGGGTAAATCAAGTATGTTTAGATCAAAACACCGACCCTAGTGCGCCTTATTATGTAACACCTGAACCTTAATTGAAGTTCAAAAAAATATAAATATCAAAAAGAAATCTTGCAAATAAGCATACTTGCTAACGAGGAGAATTAACATGCCATTCCAAGTAAGTCCTGGGGTCAATGTATCGGAAATCGATCTATCTACTGTGGTGCCTGCCGTATCTACGACAGAAGGCGCGCTCGTCGGTGTTTTCCAAAAAGGACCCGTTAATACAAGAGTTTTAGTAGACACTGAAACAAAATTAGTCAACATTTTTGGCAAGCCAAACGCCGATAACTATCGTACATGGTTTACTGCTGCAAACTTTCTGTCGTATGGCAATAAGTTATATGTAACTCGTGTTGTTTCAACAGACGCAAATAACGCTGTTGACGCTGGTACAACAGCACAATACGAGACAAGAGAAGAAGTAGAAGCCATTTCCTCCACAACAACATTTGTTGCTAAAGATCCTGGCTCATTAGGAAACAACCTAATGGTTTCTCTTTGCTATAGCAATACAGATTTTTCGTCCGATATGACAATCGTTTCAATTGAACAAGGTAACAATCAGGCAACAATTCTTGAGACAGAAGTTACTGCGGCAGACCTTCAAGTAAACGATATTCTACGAGTTGGCAATAACTCTCTTGGTTTCCAAGACCTTATTGTTACAGTAGTAGGTGGTTCTGATGGCACAAACCAAGTTATTACTTTTGATACTACTTACAAGTTGGCAGAAAACTCACCAACCGCTGCAACTAAAAAGTGGAGATACTACAATCTAGTTGACGTTCAGCCAGGCGCTGCAAACGTTCACGTTGTTGTTGTCGATGAAGGTGGCGGTATAACAGGTACAGCAAACACTGTCCTAGAAGTATTTGCAAACTTAGGAAAACTATCAACCGATACCGACGAAGATGGAAACAACATCTATTATCAAGAGGTAATTAACGAAAGATCAAATCATATTTATGTAACAAGTACATCACTTGCAGATAGTGCTGATAACTATCTAACACTTGCCGGTGGTACAAATGGTTCCAATGCCACAGAGACAACACAAACTCTTGGCCGATATGCTGCTGGTATTGATCGATATCGTTCAGCAGAAGACGTTGACATTTCTCTGTTCTTATGCGGCACTGCAAATACAGTAATTGCTAACTACATCATCGATAATATCTGTGAAGTTCGTAAAGACTGTGTTGCTTTCGTTTCGCCAGAAGCCAGTGATGTTGTAAATCAATCATATGGCGCAGAACTTGATCAAGTTGTTGCTTTCAGAAACGGTTTAACATCAACATCTTACGCTGTTGTAGACTCTGGACACAAGTATCAGTACGACAAATACAATGACGTATATCGATATGTACCATTGAACGGCGATATTGCTGGTCTATGTGTTCGTACAGACAATACAAATGACCCATGGTGGTCACCTGCTGGTTACAATCGTGGTATTATTAAGAATATCGTAAAATTGGCATGGAACCCAACCAAAGCCGAACGAGACATTCTTTACAAGGCAGGTATCAATCCAGTTATTACACAACCAGGCCAAGGCACATTGCTCTTTGGCGATAAAACATTACAGGCAAAACCAAGTGCATTTGATCGTATCAACGTTCGTCGCCTCTTCATCGTTCTTGAAAAGGCAATTGCAACTGCTGCCAAGTACACACTCTTCGAATTCAACGATGAGTTTACTCGCGCACAGTTTAAAAACTTGGTAGAACCATTCTTACGCGATGTTCAAGGTCGTCGCGGTATCTATGACTTCCGCGTTGTTTGCGACGAAACAAATAACACAGGCGAAGTTATTGACCGTAACGAGTTTGTCGGCGACATTTACATTAAGCCAGCGAAGGCTATTAACTTCATTCAGCTTAACTTTGTTGCTGTTCGAACAGGCGTAGAGTTTGAAGAGATTGTTGGCAGATTCTAATATAAATAAAAGAAATATTATAGGAGATTAAACATGGCTTTTAACGTCCAAGAAATTCGAAGCCAACTTGTATTAGGAGGTGCCCGCAACTCTCTCTTCCAAGTCACGCTTCAAAATCCAGTTAACGCTGCGGCAGCAATTAAGACGCCTTTCATGATCAAGGCGGCACAAATTCCTGCTTCAACACTAGGTACAATCGAAGTTCCTTACTTTGGTCGCAAAGTAAAGATTGCTGGCGACAGAACATTCGCTGAATGGACAGTCACAGTAATTAACGATGAAGACTTCCTAGTACGCAATGCACTAGAACAATGGATGCATTCAATCAATACTCACGCAACGAACGTTCGTCAGTTTGGTTCTGCTTCGCCATTGCTCTATAAGGCACAAGCACAGATTACACAGTTTTCTAAAACAGGTGTACCAATTCGTGAATATACATTCAACGGTCTGTATCCTTCAGAAGTTTCAACGATTGAAATGGCTTGGGAAACAGTAGACACGATTGAAGAATTTACAGTGACATTCCAATATGATTTCTGGGAAGTTTCTGGTGGTATCACTGGTCGTTCGACCGGCTAATTTGAATTAGGTTTGAAGGGGAGTTTTAACTCCCCTTTCCCCTATTTCTAAGATAAGGATTTAAATATGGCAGAACTTTTTGGTTTTGAAATTAAAAGAAAAAAAGAGGACGAAGAAAAGTTAAAATCGTTTGCTGAACCAGTCAACGACGATGGTGCTATTCTTGTCTCTGGTGGTGGTACATATGGTACATATGTTGATTTAGAAGGTACTGCAAAGAATGAGGCAGAACTTGTTACCAAGTATCGTAACATGGTTCAACAGCCAGAAGTTCAAAGAGCAATAGAAGATATTGTTAACGAAGCAATTGTATCGTCCTCACAAGAAAAAATTGTTGAGTGTGTTACAGACGATATAGAACAACCAGAAACAATCAAGAAAAGAATTCGTGAAGAATTTGATGAAGTTCTTCGGTTATTAGATTTTTCAAACATCGGTTACGATGTATTTCAGAAATGGTATGTAGATGGAAGACTCTACTATCACGCAATTATTAACGAATCAAAACCTAGAGAAGGTATCAAAGAACTTAGATATATTGATCCTCGTAAGATTCGTAAGATTAAAGAGATTGCAAAGAAGAAAGATGGCGATGCTGTAATTCAACAGACAAAGAATGAATACTACATTTATAATGACAAAGGGTTTGCATCAAAAAGCCATGGCAGTAATATAGACGGCACTCGTGGATTAAAGATTGCGAGAGATTCTATCATACATACAACATCTGGTATTGTGAATGAAAACAATTCATTAGTTCTTTCCCATCTACACAAAGCAATCAAACCAATAAACCAGTTGCGTATGTTAGAAGACGCCGCTGTTATCTATCGTATTTCTCGTGCGCCAGAACGCCGTATCTTCTATATCGATGTTGGTAACTTGCCTAAGATGAAGGCAGAACAATATCTACGCGATATGATGACAAAACATAAGAATCGTCTTGTATATGATGCATCGACTGGTGAAGTGCGGGATGATCGTAAGTTTATGACTATGTTAGAAGACTTCTGGCTCCCACGTCGAGAAGGTGGTCGAGGCACAGAGATTACAACTCTTCCTGGTGGTCAAAACTTAGGTGAAATGGAAGACATATTATATTTTCAAAAGAAAGTATATCAAGCATTGAATGTGCCGATATCAAGACTTGAAGCAGAGAATGGCTTCTCACTTGGTAGAGCATCAGAAATTTCAAGGGACGAAATTAAATTCTCAAGATTTATTGCAAGATTGCGTAATCGTTTCTCAATTCTTTTTGATAAGATTTTAGAAAAACAATTGATACTGAAAGGTGTAATCACACCAGAAGACTGGCCTGAAATTCAATCAAATCTTCGTTTTGATTTTATGTTTGATAACCATTTTGAAGAGTTAAAAGAATCAGAAATTCTTCAAAACAGAATTACATTAATGCGTGACCTTGATGAATTTGTGGGCAAGTATTATTCTGTTGAATGGGTACGCAAAAATGTATTAATGCAGACAGAAGACGAAATTATAGAAATAAATAAACAAATTGAAGATGAATTGAAACAAATGCAAGACATGGAAGCTGAAGAAGAACCAGAAGATGGTGAAGAACAGCCACCAGAAGATGATCAAGAAGACGATCAAGAACTTGAACAATAATTTTATTATTTTATAAATATAATACAGGAGTTAATTATGGCTGATGATAGACAATATAACATTGCGGATTTATTGAAGTTTGCACATGAAGAAAAACCAAATGATTTTAAAACCGCTTTTGACGGTGTAATGCATGACAAAATTTCAGCAGCAATCGATGCTCGACGGCAAGAGGTTGCGGATAGAATTATGAATGGCGCTGATGAAGATATTGAAGTAGATGTTGATGATGAGACAGAAGAGTTTGAAGATGATAGCGACAATGTTGATGAAGAAGAAGAATAATTAAAATAAACAGACTAACGAGGAATAATAAAAATGAAAAAATTCCAAGCCTTCATCAAAGAAGTTGCCGAGCCAAAAGCCGGTGACGAAAAAAGATTCAAGGATAAACACATTGTCAACAAGACCAATTACCCTGGTCACGATGATGATCCTGGCATCTACAATGGTACAAAGAAGTCTCCTGCGAAGAAGAAGCGTCTTGCCGACTTGGAAAAAGGCAAGGACGAAGAAGTTTACGAAGAGCATGACGGTGAAGACAACGATGACGACGATGATGATGACGAGTGTCCGGAATGCGGCGGTGAAGACGGAGAACACGAAGAAGATTGTTCTATGGCCGAAGGCATGGATCCGGTAAACCAAAAGGCTCTTAAAAAAAAGTTTAGCGATAGAAAAGACAAAGACATAGACAATGACGGTGATGTAGATAGTTCTGATGAATATCTACACAAGCGTAGAAAAGCTATTTCTAAGGCTGTTAAAGTTGATGAAGCAAAGAACTACGAGATTAAAAACGGTAAAATTCATATCTCAAAAGCAAACTTCCGTAAAGTTAGCAAAGACTACAAGAATGCAACAAAAGGTAAAGAGCGTATGATGGCTCTTGATCCAAAGACTGGCGCGACAACATCGTTCGAAGTTGTGTTCACTGAAGAAGTAGTTGCTGAAGCAAAGATGAGTGCAAGTCAAATCGATGCATTGAAAAAAGCATATGAACCAATGCGTGGCAAAAGAATTAGTGTAGACAATGCTAACAAATTAATGGCTATTATGGATAAAGTTAAAGATGATAAAAATGGATTAATACAATTATATAAGGCAGATATTCCTTTTGTTAGTATGTCGGCAGCAACTAGACTTATGAAATATCATAATATGAAACCGGCTGATCTAAAAAAAGAAGAAGTTGTTAGTGAAGCAGCTTCTGCCGCAGAAATGAAAAAAATTCTAAAGATTATAGGTCCAACTAAAAATGCTCAGCAAGGCATTGCCGCTATTAAGAAGGCATTGAAAGTAAGTGACAAAAAAGCTGAAGAATTGCTTGACGCGGCTATAAAACATTCATTAGGCGAATCACACGAAGTTAAACTCGACGAGAAAAAAGGCGCTTTGCATCTATACGACAACGAAGCAGATGCTCGTAAGAAGGCAAAAGAAGTTGGCGGCAAAGTTATCAGAGGCGTTGGTAAGTCTGCTGGCAAATGGGCAGTCAAAGAAGAAGTACTTGATGAAGCTCAAAAGTTGTTTATGTTTAAAACAAAACAAGAAGCCGATCAAAAAGCAAAAGAGATTAAAGGAAAAGTACTCGCATTAGGTCCAAAAAACTTTGCTGTAGTTACAATGGATTTGACTGTTGTAAAAGAAGCAGAAACACAGTTTCTTGCACAGTTTTTACTTGATGAAGGCATTAATGTAGACGATTTAACAGAAGAACAGTTAGATGAATTAATCGGCGCTGTTGCTCGTGGTGTTGGTGCAGTAGCAAGAGGTGCAGGTAGACTTGTTAAAAAAGCTGTTGTCAACAAACATGGCAATATTAGACTTAGTGCAAGAGGTCGACAAGACGCTAAATCAGCTTCAATGGACAAAAAAGCTAGAAGGGCAGAAAGAGATAAAGAAGCTGCTGATCGTGTGACAGCAGCAAAAGAGAGACTAAAGAAAGCCATGGCTGATGCTGGTGAAGCTAAAAAGAGAGCGCTTCAAAACAGTTATGTCAAAGAAATGTCTGATGCTCAAATGAAGAAGCGTGAAGAGATTGTCAAATCAATGAAATCCAAAACAGATGAATTCAAGAGTCGTTATGGTGATCGTTGGAAAGAAGTAATGTATGCTACTGCTACAAAACAGGCAATGTCAGAAGGTTTCTTCAAAGTAGATATCGAAGGCCTGCCAAAATTCTTTATGGATGCACCAAGTGCAGATAGAGTAAAAGTAGAGTTGCGTAAAATTCTAAAACGTCCTAATGATATGATTACTTCTATTGACAGAGTACAAAGAGCTGAAATCATTAAGACTTTTAGGTTACAAGCACAAGGTAAAGGTGATGATGTTGTTGGTATGGAACCAACAGAAGAGTCTGTTATTCATGAAGGTGTTATGACGTTAAAAGACGGTTCTACAATTAAACTAACAGTAGAACAGGCAAAACTTCTAAATAATTTATACAAAAACCTTAATGGTTCAAATAAAAAGAAAATGGAAGAAAAAATGATGAGCGATAAGACATCGTTTTCTGAAATTATTAATTTCGCTAGGGAGGCAGTATAATGGCTTTTAAACCAGTTGCAAATAGTGCCGTCCTTGATGACACGCATGTACAAATTTCTGATAGCCGTTGGCAAAGAGTATATAATTCAAATGCATCATCAGTTGCAAACGTAGAGATTGGTACAACCGATTCGAACGTAATTGCTACTACGATGGTTGGACCAGGAGATTCTGTAATAATCGACTGTTGGTCACATGAGTATTATATTTCTCTCAATACCGATGTGGCTACAGTATACAGAACGCCCGTAGCCGGAGGAGACGAATAATGAAACTTATCTGCGAAGTTATGGAGGACGTTCAATACGTTACCGAGACAATAGAAGAGAGTGGAAAGAAAAACTATTTCATTGAAGGTATCTTCATGCAAGGAGATATTAAAAATCGAAATGGTAGAATGTATCCTGCTCCTGTTATTGCAAAAGAAGTAGCTAGATATAACAAGAATTTTGTCGAGAAGAATCGTGCTTTTGGTGAACTTGGTCATCCAGAAGGTCCAACGGTAAATCTTGACAGAGTGTCCCATATGATCACAGAACTAAAACAAGAAGGTTCTAATTTTGTTGGTAAAGCGAAGATCATGGACACACCAATGGGCAAAGTAGTAAAGAGTTTAATGGATGAAGGCGCAACACTTGGTGTTTCATCTCGTGGCATGGGTTCATTAAAAGCGAACAAACAAGGCATAATGGAAGTTCAAAACGACTTTATGCTTGCTACTGCGGGTGACATTGTGGCTGATCCTTCCGCGCCAGATGCTTTTGTAAGAGGCATTATGGAAGGTGTAGAATGGGTTTACGATGTTGCTTCTGGTTCTTGGAGAGCGCAAGATCGTATTGATCAGATTGTAACTGAAACGAAGAAGCTATCAAAAGAACAGCTAGAAGAACAAAAGTTTAAATTATTTTCAAGATTTTTGAATTCACTCTAGCAAAATATTATTTTTTATAAATATAAAAAACAAAACTTTGAAGAATACCATTAAGGAGATTTCAAATGTCAGAACAAGAACTTGAAGTTCAGGAGCTAGATGAATTCAAAGCCGACGGCGAGAATTCTGAAGTTGCTGATCCAACACCAGTAAAGGCAAAGAAACGCAAAGCTGATTCAGCTGCTGCGGGAGAAGCTGCCGGCGCTGTCCCCTCAGAAGAAAAGGGTTCTGGTCCTAAGAAAGTCGCTCGTTCAGCCGATAAGTCTATGGGTGAACATATCGACGCTATTTTCTCAGGCGAAGAACTTACAGAAGAGTTTAAAGAAAAGGCTGCTGTTATTTTCGAAACAGTTGTTAATGAGAAAGTTAGCAGCGAAGTCGCTCGTCTAGAAGAAGAGTTTTCTTCGAAGTTAGACGAACAGGTTGAAGTAGCGACTAAGGATCTTACAGAAAAAGTTGACACATATCTAGACTATGTTGTAGAAACATGGATGAAAGATAATGAAGTTGGTATCGAGTCTTCACTCCGCGCCGACATCACTGAGTCCTTCATCGATGGTCTTAAGACACTATTCAATGAACATCAAATCTCAATTCCTGAAGAGAGTGTTGATCTAGTTGGCGAAATGTCTGAAAAGATCGAAGAGCTTGAGAAGAAACTTAACGAACAAGTTGACGAAACAATCGAACTTAAGAAGCGTTTAGAAAGCGCCGATAAGTCCGACATTTTCGAAGAAGTTTCACAAGGTCTTGCCGAGACACAGGTTGAAAAACTTCGTTCTCTCGTAGAAGGCCTAGAATATAATGACCTTGAAGATTATAAACGCAAGATTGAAATCGTCAAGGAAAATTACTTCACGAAAACTTCTGAAGTAATAACTGAAAATAAGGATGATCTAGATCCTGTTGATGAACAGTCAACTCAGTATGTCGATCCTGCCGTTGCTCGCTACGCTGCATCGATTACTAAGACTTTCAAAAATATTCGGTAATATAAATAATTTAAGTTTACTAATAAGGAGATAATCCAAATGCTTACTGAAGAATTAAATAAGAAGTGGCAGCCAGTTCTAGAGCATCCTGAACTAGAAGCCATTAAAGACAGTCACAAGCGTGCTGTCGTTGCTCAAATGTTGGAGAACACCGAGCGTTCTCTTAAAGAGAGCAATGCATGGTCAGTTTCTTCGTTGTTGAACGAAGCTGCACCAGCAAACAACGCCGGTTCTGCTCAGGTTGACACATACGATCCCGTATTGATCAGCTTGGTTCGCCGTGCAATGCCAAACCTGATTGCGTATGATGTTTGCGGCGTTCAGCCAATGACAGGCCCAACCGGTCTTATCTTCGCAATGAAGGCCCAATATGCTAACACAACAGCAGTCACAGGCGAAGCTCTGTTCGACGAAGCCGACACAGACTTCTCGACAGACCAAGGCACACACGCTGGTGGCATTCCAAACATTTCTGCACTTGCTAACACTGGTTCTGGTATGGCTACGTCCGATGCCGAAGCCAATGCAACATTTGCTGAAATGGGTTTCACCATCGACAAAGTGTCCGTAACTGCAAAGTCACGCGCTCTGAAAGCAGAATACACAACTGAATTGGCACAAGACCTGAAGGCAATTCACGGCCTTGACGCTGAGTCAGAACTCGCTAACATTCTTACAAGCGAGATTCTTGCTGAAATCAACCGCGAAGTTATTCGCACAATCTATGTAACTGCTAACACAGGTGCTGCTGGTACAACATCACCAGGCACATTCAACCTTGACGTTGACTCAAACGGCCGTTGGTCAGTTGAGAAGTTCAAGGGCCTGATGTTCCAGACCGAGATCGAAGCCAACGCAATTGCGAAAGCTACACGTCGCGGCAAAGGCAACGTAGTTATCTGCTCTTCTGACGTAGCTTCTGCTCTTCAGATGGCCGGTGTTCTTGACTACGCCCCTGCTCTTAACAGCAATTCTTTGAGTGTAGACGACACAGGCAACACCTTCGCTGGTGTTCTGAATGGTCGTATGCGCGTATACATCGACCCATATGCAGCTGCTAACTACATGGTTGTCGGTTACAAGGGTTCTAGCGCATTTGACGCTGGTCTCTTCTACTGCCCATATGTACCATTGCAGATGGTTCGCGCAGTTGGCGAAGACACATTCCAGCCAAAGATCGGATTTAAGACACGCTACGGCATGGCTGCAAATCCATTCGCAACTGGTTCTGGTGCTTCTTCTTCGACACTTACAGCTAACTCAAACGTATACTATCGTAGAATTACAGTTACAAACATCATGTAATTCGACAATAAGAATGGAGTTAATCCATCCTGAATTAGAGGAGAGGGCTTCGGTCCTCTCCTTTTTTTTGTATAAATACCAGTATAATTGTTTATAGGATAACAAATGGCAACCGGTCAAAACTTCTTATCACCACTTGGATTTCAGTTTACGATTCGTAGACTGCCGAATGTAGAACTGTATATACAGTCTGCAACATTGCCGTCTATTTCAATGGCAGAAGTTCAGGTACAGACGCCTTTTTCACGATTGTATTTTAATCCAGATCATCTAGAATACGGAGAGTTTTCTATTACTTTTCGTGTAGATGAAAATATGAACAACTATCTAGAAATTTTTAACTGGATGATTGCCATTGCTTTTCCAGATAACTTTAATCAACATAAGACTTTAGTAACGAGAAAGCAAGGAGATACTAGTGGTGTATTCTCCGACGCTCAATTGACAATACTAAATAGTACAGCTAATCCAAATATTCGTGTCAATTTCGAAGACATGTTTCCGACAAATCTTTCCGAAATTGCTTTTGATACCAGAAATACTGATATAACATATGCGGAAGCAACAGCAACTTTTAGGCATAAACGCTTTACAATTGAACAAATTTGATGTATAATATAGTTTTCTAGAACTATAGGAGTATAGTATGACGCTTGATGAAATACATGTACAATGGCAAAATGACGTTGATTTTAACGTAGCTCAGCTTTCAGACGAAGCACGAAATATACCTAAACTACATGCAAAGTACTACCGGTTCTACACAGCAGAACATGGAATACTACGCAAACTTCGTGCAGAACACACAAGACTTATTAAACTAAAGACAGAATACTATGAAGGTGATATGTCTTTAGAAGAACTTAAAGAACTTGGATGGGAGCCAAATCCAAGAAAAATTTTGCGTGGTGATATTAAATTTCATGTAGAGTCAGATTCGCAAGTAATCAAACATAAGTTACTTATTGGCGAACAGGAAGAAAAAGTTTATTTTCTAGAAAAAATTATAGAGATGATAGGGAAACGAGGTTATCTTTTAAAAACGGCTTTAGATTTTGAAAGATTTAGAACAGGCGCATAAGGAGTTTTTCATGAAAGTTGCTCGAGATTTTGAACTCAGTGGAAGTGTTGTTAAATGGAATGAAACCTATAAACTTATAGATAACAAATCATTGAAGCGTAATATTGTCAGTAGTACTTTACTTTTTCCAAAACAATCAACACGCGGGCACAGTCATGAAGGTCAAGAAGAAGTTTATATATTTGTACGCGGTAGAGGCTTTATGTTTATTGACGAACATCAATTTGCAGTAAAACAAGGAGATATTGTTGTTATTCAAGACGGTGAATATCATCGTGTAGTAAATACAACAGACGAAGAATTATATTTTGTAACTGTGTTTGAAGGTGAAAGGGATCATTAATGATCGTAGGATTTACAGCATCTTGTTTTGATCTATTACATTCTGGTCATGTCTTAATGTTAAGAGAAGCAAAAAACAATTGTGATTATCTTATCTGTGGTTTGCAAACTGATCCTACAGTTGATAGGCCAAGTAAAAACAAACCTATTCAAACTCTAATGGAAAGACACATACAATTGAGTGCTGTTAAATATGTAGATGAAATCATACCATACACCACAGAAAATGAATTAGAAGATTTATTAACACATCTTCCTATTGATGTTCGATTTATTGGTGAAGAATATTATTCAAAAGAATTTACTGGCAAAAATATTAAACATAAAATGGGTATTCATTACAACAAAAGAAGACATAAATTAAGTAGCTCAGAGTTAAGGGAAAGAATCATTAATGGTAACATTAACAAGTAAAGCAATAGAATATTTAAAAGAGGTGGCAAATGGCGACCTAGTTACATTAAGTGTTAAAGGCGGAGGTTGCAGTGGGTTTCAATATGTTTGGGGATTTTATAAAGATAACAGTGAATACAAATGGGGCGACCCTATTGAGAATATATTAGTATTGGATCCACTTGCAGAAATGTTTGTAATAGGCAGTGAAATAGATTATGTTACAGAATTAGGAGGTAGTTTTCTCAAAGTTATAAATCCATTAGCCACCGCTCAGTGTGGTTGTGGTGAAAGTTTTGGTGTCTAAATCAATATGGAAATAGTGAATATAAAGAAAATTAATGATGTGTATATCAAATGCGAATGTGATCCGTCTACTTCACAAGAACTAACGGACTATTTTACATTTGATGTACCCGGCGCAAAGTTTCATCCTTTATACAGAAATAAAGTATGGGATGGAAAGATTCGCGTCTTTAATTTTCTTACACAACAGGTATATTCTGGTTTATTACCATATGTTGTTTCTTTTTGTCAGAAAAGAGACTACAATGTAGTTATTGATCCTAAACTTATTCCTTCAGAAAACTTCTCTGAAAATAGTGGTTATGAACTAGCACAAAGATACAAAACACAGTTCAAAACTAGAGATTATCAAAACGAAGCAGTTTCTTATGGCCTAAATAAGAGACGAGCATTGATGGTTTGTCCAACCGCATCTGGTAAATCTTTTATTATTTACTTACTCACACGCCATCACATAGAACAAGGACGAAATGTTTTAATTATCGTTCCAACAACGTCACTAGTTCATCAAATGCGGTCTGATTTTGTTGAATATAACAACAACAATCCTCTTGATATTCATATGATTATGGCTGGTGCCGAAAAGAATATTGAGAATCAAATAGTCATATCAACTTGGCAATCTTTATATAAAATGAAAAAAGATTGGTTTCAAAGATATGATGTAGTAATAGGAGACGAAGCACATTTATTCAAGGCTAAATCACTGACTAATATTTTAACGAAAATGACGAATTGTCCTTATCGTTACGGATTTACTGGTACTCTTGATGGTACGCAAACAAATAAACTTGTACTAGAAGGATTATTTGGACCAGTAAATCAAGTTATTAAAACAAGTGAACTTATGGAAAAAAATGTTCTTGCCGATCTAAGTATCAAAGCGTTAGTACTCAATTATCCAGATGACATAAAGCGTTTAAATAAATCGAAATCATACAACGAAGAAATAGAATACATCGTAACAAATGATGCAAGAAACAAGTTCATAAGAAATTTAGCCTTAAGTTTGGAAGGTAATAGTTTATTACTCTTTCAATTCGTCGAAAAACACGGAAAGGTATTATATGAGCTTATTAAAGATAAAAGAGAAAATAGCCACTTTGTTTATGGTGGCGTATCTGCTGACCACAGGGAAGATATTAGACATATGGTTGAAAACGAAAGCAATAGTATCATTGTTGCTTCCTACGGTACTTTTAGCACTGGCATCAACATTCGTAACTTACACAACGTTGTCTTCTGTTCTCCCTCTAAGTCTCGTATTCGTAATTTGCAGTCTATTGGTCGCGGGCTGCGTATATCTGAGTCGAAGAAATCGGTGACTTTGTATGATATAGTTGACGATTTATCTTGGAAGAATTATAAGAATTATGCTCTGAAACACTTCATGGAAAGGGCTGATACATATTCCAAAGAGAATTTTACATATAAACTTTATTCAATCAACTTAAAGGACTAACCATGTTAAAAGTATACAAACTAACGACTGGTGAAGACATTATTGGTAATGTTATAGAAGAGTCCGAAGAAGGATTCTTCATGGAAGATCCTGTTTCATATTGGGTAATGCCTAACGGTGGTTTTCAAATGAAAGATTGGATGATACTGGTTCAAGAAGAAAATGTATTTGTACAATACAAACATATCATGATGGATTTAGGATATCCAAATGACTTTGGCGCTCAATGTTACGAATCGTTTGTTAAACATAGAAAAAAACAAAGAGATTATCTTCACGCAGCTCTTGAACAAAGAGAGGAAGAACTGGAACTTACAGAAGAAAATCTGTCCGATGATGTTAGAGAAATTCTTTATGAACTTCAGCCTCCAACGGATAAGCAGAAACTTCATTAATCTTGATTGCCCTTAATGGCATTATACACGAATTTTTATTCCTGTAAAGAGAAAAAACCTCTTGACAATAATTTTTTTTTACATTATACTGAGAAAACTGTGACAATTTTAAATTAAGGGCACCATATGAAAAACCAATACGTTAATAATGCAGAATTTTTAAGACAGATAGTTATATACTTAGACAAGGTTAAAGAAGCTGAGGCGTGTGGGGATGAACCTCCGCGCATTCCTAACACAATAGGAAAGTGTATATACGATATCGCAACAAGGTTGTCACAGAAGCCTAACTTCATCAACTACCCCTTTCGCGAGGAGATGATTGGAGACGGTATAGAAAACGCTATTAAATGTATTGGTAATTTTAATCCTGAAAAGTCTAATAACCCTTTTGCTTATTTTACACAGGTCATATGGTTTGCCTTTCTTCGACGTATTCAAAGTGAAAAGAAAGTTCTTTATATCAAACATAAAGTTTTAGAAAAAGAAATGTTGCATATAAACGACAACGAAGAATTTACCACAACAATTACAATGAAACCAACTGACTATATGAATGAATTTGTAAAGACCTATGAAGAGAATATGGAAGAGAAAAAGAAAAAAGAAATTGTCAAAAGGGGTCTAGAAAAGTTTTATGAGGAGTCATAATGAAAGTCGCTATTGTAACAGACACACACTGGGGAGTCAGAAATGATAATGTTGTCTTTGGGAATCATATTAGCGCTTATTTTACTGAGCAGTTTTTTCCGCAAATTGATAGGATGGGCATTACTCATATCTTGCATCTTGGCGATGTTGTTGATCGTAGAAAGTTCATTAATTTTAACAGCGCTTCAAAACTAGAAGAAGACTTTATCAAGCCAATCTGTGAGCGTAACTTATTCGCACATATCATTATTGGCAACCATGATACTTTTTACAAGAACACGAATAATATCAATTCGATGAAACAATTGTATGGTCATAGTAAGTATGCACAAGATAATATGTCTCTTTATTGGGATGGGCCAGTAGAAATTGTTCTTGACGGTACAAAGATAGTTCTTTGTCCTTGGATTTGTGATGACAACTATGAACGAACCATGGAGTTTCTAAAGAATACAGACGCACAGATTCTTATGGGACACTTTGAGATTGATGGCTTTGAAATGTATAGAGGTGTGCCGAGTCATGGTGGTCTAGACAAGAATGTATTCTCTAAGTTTGATATGGTAATGTCTGGACACTTTCATCACAAGTCTTCACATGGTAATATTCACTATCTTGGTGCTCCTTATGAAATGACTTGGAGTGACTATAATGATCCTCGAGGATTTCATGTGTTTGATACTGAGACACGAGAATTAGAATTTGTTCAAAACACCAGTAGAATTTTTCATAAGTTGTTCTACAATGACGACGGACTGGAAGTTACTGACATATCTAAAATTTCTGTTGACAAAAATCTAAAAGACTGTTATATTAAAGTCGTTGTTCAAAATAAGAGCAACCCATATCTATTTGACCTCTACATCAATTCGTTACAACAGGCTGGTTGTGCGGATATTAAAGTTGTAGAAGATCATATGAATCTTGACCTCTTCAACGAAGAAGATTTGATTGACGAGGCTGAGGACACACTAACCATTTTAAGAAACTACATCGATAAACTTGATATGAAAAACTCTGCCCCTGTAGAAAAATTTATGACAAGTTTATATAATGAGGCAATTAATCTGTGATTCTTTTTAAGAAAAT
>Ga0222714_10000804_pt1 | contig 35738 bp, 30 predicted proteins | sample C33_3DmetaG_FD_165048 | JGI IMG/M metagenome (GOLD analysis project Ga0222714, IMG submission 165048) | Estuarine water microbial communities from San Francisco Bay, California, United States - C33_3D | ecosystem: Environmental > Aquatic > Marine > Unclassified | place: USA: California...
CGCTTTTGTTGCTACTATTTAAGTTACTGAGACTAGTACTAGCTGCCAATATTTTTTGTTCCACATCCGGCATAACATTTGCTCCAAGCCAAGCATGTAGCTCATCCAACTCAGAGTAGTCTGCAGCCGTTTGATACAGATAAGATAAAGTTCGTGGAATATCATTCAAATAGGTAATTTTTTTATCACGCAAATACAAACGTGAGAAAATGCCAATGGCTTTTAAATGTCTTTGTGCTCCCATTAAATCAAAACTCTTTAAAAATTTATCTTGCGCGATATTTTCATCATCGACAGGTAATATTTTCTGCTTTAAGGCCAACTCTCTATATTCCAAAGCCCAATTTTTTACTTGGTCCACAGGCCAGGCGATATAACAGTCTTTCAATAATGAAACCAGATCATAGGTAAATGGCCCATTAACCGCATCTTGGAAATCAATAACACCAATATGTGGCCCAGCATGGGAATCAGTAAGAGATTCATCAGTCACATCATCCTCAATGCAGAGCAAGTTACGTGAATGATAATCTCGATGCACGCAGATTTGGTGCTGGGATATGGCTGACTGGCCTAAATAATTAAAAGCCTTGTTTAATACTGTATTTTCATGATCACTGAGCGTTAAATTAAGAATGCCTTCGCAAAACCAGTGGCGAAATAGTTCCATTTCCTGATGCAATAAGTTTTTAGAAAATACAGGCAGCTTTTCAGTTGGAACCTGCTGTATTAAAAGCAACTCCCTGAATGCGCTACGGTAAAGTGGAGAAGCATCAACACCAAGGCTTTGTGCCTGTTTTAACTGTGACCACAAAAGGGTATCTCCAAAATCTGACAAACAAAGAAAACCCTGTTCAAGATCGAGTTGGTAAATTGAAGGGACCTGCACGCCCTTTTTGCTGAAGGCCTTGGCGATGTCAACAAAAGCCTGGCTATTTTCTTTATCTGGAGGGGCATCTACAAGAATATAAGATTCATTTTGAGTATGCGCTCGAAAATAACGCCGAAAGCTAGCATCTCCCTGAATCAGATTAACAATAAAATCATCAAACTGAGCGTTTGGGGAAATTTCTGCTAACACAGACTGAAACCAACCCTTTAGCAGTTTAATTCGAGCTTGGTTATTGTCTTTAGTTGAACTCTCAGACATGCTTGCCCTGAGCTTCCCTTGTTTAGCTAGATAAGAGTAATTAAAATCAATTATGCCTATACAACCTGGATTTTAGAAGTGAGTAGCAAAAACAAGTGGCTTGTATCTCCAAACCTGATGCTTATACCTATTTTGCCCATTACTGCCCTACCCATCCCGATTCAATCCACGCGACCTTCCAGAGTACTCAGCAAGCTCCTCTCCAGTTTATCTTTTTTGTTAATTTCTCTGTCGCTTTCCAATTCTTCATTAGCACAGCAAATTACTCAAAATTCAATATCAAATGTCGCACAGGAAAACTGGGTAAGCCTGCAAAACCTGGGTTCAGATCAACTTTCATTGCTGCCTTATGCTTGTTGTGGCCTTTATGTGGATACCGATTTACCTCCAGCAATTACTGACGGCAGTTTGATCATTAATGCCGGTAACGGTGAATTTAATAGTGACACAGAACAAGTCACCATTAGTAATGGTATAGACCTGCGTTACCAGAATATATGGTTGCAGGCTGAAAATGGTGTATTCGATCAACTACAAGCAATCGTTGAATTAGAAGGGAATATTCGTTTACGCCAATCCGGGTTAGCAATAGGCGCAAATAGCGCAAACTTTAATCACTCTGGTGCCAGTGCTGTATTATTGGATACTTCCTATGTCTTGTTTGAACAGGCTGCTCGCGGGACTGCTGAGGAAATTATATTTCGCAATGCTGATGGCTCCTTAAGTATTACAGAAGGAAGTTATACAGTTTGTGAACCAGGCGATAATAGCTGGTTGTTAGTCGGTCAAAATATAATATTGAACCAGCAAACTGGACGCGGTGTCGCCAGAAATGTTGTCTTGCACATTAAAGACATTCCAATTTTACCCATCCCTTATATCAGCTTTCCCATTAATGATACGCGCAGCTCTGGCTGGCTCTTCCCTAGCATTGGTAATACCCAGAAAGGTGGCTTTGACATTTCTTCCCCCTATTATTTCAACCTTGCTCCAAACTATGACGCAACACTAACGCCTCGTCTAATGACTGAACGGGGACTTATGTTGAGCGTGGAAGCGCGTCATCTTGGAAAAAATTCCAATAACACACTTGAACTTTCTTATTTGCCGGACGACTCACAATTTGACGCTACAACGGTTTCGCAGCCCCTTTCTGAAAGCCCCCCACAAGCTAAACGTTGGCAAATAAACTATCTTGGAACTGCCGAACTGAATAACGCGTGGGATGCGTCTGCTAATTATTCAGCAATAAGCGATCTGGATTATTATCAAGATTTTGGAAATAACGGTTTAACTTCAAACAGCAGGAGTTATTTATATCGTCAAGGTGAGGTTAATTACAGGCAAACAAATTGGAACCTGCAAGCCGCCTTGCAAAGCTATCAACTCATTGATCAATCTCTGAATACTCTGGATAAACCATATTCAAGCCTACCCAGAATTAATCTTGATTATAACAAGCAAACAGACACCGGTTTAATTTATGGACTGGATGCAGAATATGTTTATTTCGATCGCAATTTTGAAGCGAACACTTTTAACCGGGTACAAATCGATAATGGCGTTATGGTTTCAGGGCAACGCTTTTATCTGGAGCCCAAAATTGCCTGGCGAAAGGAAACTCCTGGCTTATTTTTTAATCCTGAATTCAAATATAAATATGCTAGCTATCAACTAGATGAACAAGCTATAGGCAAACCTGAGCAACCAGAACGTGGTATTTTTGTTGGTAAGGTCGATATCGGTTTGATTTTTGACAAAACACTAGACTTTCAGGGAAATGAATATACCCAAACTCTGGAACCCAGACTTTTTTATCTTTACAGCGAATATGAAGACCAAAGTGATATTCCACTTTTTGATACAGCCAATTTAACTTCCGGCTATAACCAATTATTTCGTGAAGATCGGTTTAGCGGGAAAGACAGAATAGGCGACAGTAACCAGATCACTCTGGCGCTGAGTTCCCGAATTCTTAATAACAAGGGTCAGGAAAAAGCCAACATTAGCTTTGGTCAAATATACTATTTTGAAGACCGCAGGGTTGGGCTAACTCCAGCAACCGCACCTTTGCAACAGTCAAGCGCCTCAATTGTTGGTGATTTTAGTTATTATTTTAACGACAACTGGCGTATAAGAGCATTTAATGAATGGAATACTGACAACGATAATTTCAACAATGGCAATTTTCAATTTCGCTATCAATCTGATATAAATCACATCCTAAATTTGAGCTATCGCTATCGCAAGAGCCCCAACTTGCCAGGGCTCATAAAGCAGACGGATATTTCTGCAATATGGCCTATAAGCGATACCCTAAAATTCATTGGTCGCTGGAATTATGATCATGAATATAATCAGGATTTAGAAACTATTGTCGGGTTGGAATACTCTAACTGCTGTTGGGATATGAGAGTAGTTGCTCGTAGATGGATAGATAACACCGAAATTTCCCGGCCCTACACTGAGAATAACACCGGTATTTTTTTGCAATTTGAATTAAAAGGGCTCGGCAATATCTTTGGTGGTAGTATTGATTCACTTATTGGGCAAAGTGTCACAGGTTTTAGATCTTATGCTGAAAACTATTAAAATATTATTTCCACTTGCTTTATTGCTGGCTATCTATCCAGTTCAAGCTCAGCTAAGTGATAAAGTTATCGCAATTGTTGATGATGACGTCATTTTAAAAAGTGAGCTTGATAATCGTTTGGAGACTATCAGGGCTAACGGCGCTATCCCAAGAGGGCTTACCCTTGATGAGTTGCAAGATCAGGTTCTGGAGCAGCTTATCATGGAGAACTTGCAAATGCAGTTGGCAATCCGATCAGGGATAAGGGTTGATGACAACAGCTTGAACCAAACACTAAATGCGATTGCACAACAAAACAATATGAGTTTTGATGAGTTCAGGGCCACGCTGAATGAGACTGGCCAGTACCAGTTATTCAGAGAGCAAGTCCGCGAGGATATGATTATCAATAATTTTCAAAACGGTTCTATCAATCAGCGTATTACGATTACCCGTCAGGAAATTGAAAATTATCTTCGCTCTGAAGCTGCACAAGCTGATATTTCTCCTGAATACCGTGTGCAACATGTTCTGGTGCCGGTCGATAATCCTGCTCAAAAAGACCAGCAAGAAGAGCTTGCCAAGCTTATTTATCAGCAACTGCAAGATGGTGCTGACATACTAGAACTTGCTGCCTCCAGACAAATTCTTGGCATTCCCGTGGGGGGAGGAGATCTGGCTGGCTGGCGCAAGATTGATGCTTTACCTACCATGTTTCGACCTGTAGTACCGTCTATGAAAGTTGGTGAGATCACTGAGCCATTTACCAGTGATAGCGGATTTCATATTGTAAAATTAGTTGAAAAACGTGGTGGCGCAGATCTACAAGTTAACCAAAACCAACTTCGCCATATCCTTATTCGGCCCAATGAAATCCGCACGGAAGAACAGACAGAACAACTTATCCATGAACTTTATCAAAGAATAAAAGATGGTGAAGACTTTGGCGATCTAGCTCGTGTGTATACAGATGACCCAGGTACGATGGTCTCTGGTGGCGATCTCGACTGGATGACTGAAGGCCAACTTCCACCAATTTTTGAGTCTGTTGTTAGTGAATTAGAAGTCGGGGAACTATCTGAGCCTTTTCAAAATGAAGATGGCGGTTGGCATATTGTTCAATTACTGGATAGACGCATAGAAGATGTCACTGAAGAAAATGCACGCTTTCAAGCAGAACAAATTTTGCGGCAACGCAAATATGATAATGAATTGCAAAACTGGCTTACAGAAATCAGGGACACTGCTTACGTAAATATCAAGCTTGGAGCAAACAATTAGCCAGACAGCCCTTATTGCCATCACGCCTGGAGAACCTGCAGGTATCGGTCCTGATATCTGCTTACAACTTGCAAAAGCCTATATTGAAGACAAATCTGCTGTTTTTAGGTGCAGTACACCTGTATTCATCGCCGATGAAAATTTACTGTCTGAAAGAGCTGAATTACTACAATTAGACATTCCAATAAAACCTTTTTCTGATTACAAACCTGGGCAAAAAGCAATGTGGGTAGTAACGACGCCACTTGCAAAACCTTCACAATGTGGCGTGTTAGAAAGCAGGAATAGCGCTTATGTTTTAGCCTGTTTGGACCAAGCCATTAAGGGTTGTTTGGCCCATGAATTTAAGGCCTTAGTGACTGGCCCTGTACAAAAAAGCATTATCAATGATGCCGGCATCCGATTTAGTGGCCATACAGAATACCTTGCAGAAGCTTGTGAGCGGGATACAGTGGTTATGATGCTTGCCAGCAGCAAACTAAAAGTGGCGCTGGTTACAACTCACCTTGCTCTAAGTGCTGTCCCTGCTGCAATTACAAAACAGCATCTGGAAACCACTATCCGAATACTCCATCAGGATCTTAAACAGAAATTTGCTATCAAACAGCCTGTAATTCTTGTATGCGGGCTCAATCCTCATGCTGGAGAAAGCGGGCATCTGGGAAGGGAAGAGATTGAGATAATAGAACCTGTTTTGACTTCGCTTAACAATGAAGGCTTCAATTTGATAGGTCCTTTACCCGCAGATACTTTATTTACAGCTAAATATTTAGACAGCGCTGATGCTGTTCTTGCCATGTACCATGATCAGGGATTGCCCGTTTTGAAATCACAGGGTTTTGGCGAAGCCGTCAATATAACACTTGGGTTGCCTATTATCCGTACTTCAGTTGACCATGGTACTGCTCTGGATCTTGCTGGCAGCGGCAAGGCTAGCATGAGCAGTTTGTTGGCAGCATATATAATGGCCGCCAGCATGAGCGCCCAATAACATGTCAGGTGAAAAATTCAGCCATCGAGCCAGAAAACGTTTCGGACAGAACTTTCTGACTGATACATCTATTCTAGAAAAAATTGTTAAAGCGATTTCACCTAAACCATCTGAAAAAATTATTGAAATTGGCCCTGGCCAGGGTGCACTTACTGAGCTTTTACTTGCTAACGAAGTTGACCTGCATGCTATTGAAATAGACCGAGACCTGGCTGCTTTTTTACGTGACAAATATGCCAATATCAGCCATTTTCATTTGCATGAAAACGATGTCTTAAAAGTGGACTTCGACTCTTTAATGTCGCCGGCCCAACCAGGGCGCATTATTGGCAACCTGCCCTACAACATTTCTACGCCTCTTATATTTCGCTTACTAAAATATCTCCCCAGCATCAAAGATATGCTTTTTATGTTGCAGCTTGAAGTTGTGGAAAGAATGGCAGCTAAGCCTGGCTCCAAAAACTATGGCCGACTCAGTATTATGGTGCAATATTACTGTCAGGTTGAAAAGTTATTTAATGTGCCATCTTCCGCATTCTCGCCTGCACCAAAAGTAGAGTCTGCGATTGTAAAACTCACACCTAATCAACAAGCCACTAATCAACTGAATTCACCTGAACAACTCACTAACTTATTACGCCAGGCTTTTGCACAACGCAGAAAAACCTTGCGCAATAATTTGAGCAGTTTAATTAGCGCAAAAGAATTAGAACTTTTGGGGATCAATCCTAGTTTAAGACCCGAAAACCTTTCTCTTGATGACTATGTTAAAATCTGCAAACATCTACATTAATCCATACTACTAACTTTGAATTAAATGCCATGAGTCAGACATCAGCAACAAATTGCGGCATTATCATCAGTGTAGAAACTCGCTACCTGGATAAACAATCTGATTTTCTCACGAATAACCACGCTTTTTCCTACACCATAAATATCCAAAACAACCGCAGTGATACGGTGCAGCTCTTGCATAGACATTGGATCATCACTGATCAAAATAACAAAATTGAAGAAGTCAAAGGAACCGGCGTCGTTGGCCAGCAACCCTTTATAAAACCTGGTGAAAGTTACCAATATTCGAGTGGCGCCATAATAAACAGCAGTATCGGCGATATGAAAGGTAGTTACACAATGCGCGCAGAAAATGGAGAGAATTTCCAGGCTGAAATTCCGCTGTTTGTCCTCGCGACTCCTAATATGCTGCACTGAATACCATGCGATAACTGAGCAAGAGTATTAGAAAAATGTCAGTTTACGCTGTAGGCGATATTCAAGGCTGTTATGAACCCCTTCTCAAGTTAATGGATAAAATTAATTTTGATCCTGCTAAAGATCGTCTATGGTGCGTAGGTGATTTAATTAATCGCGGCCCTGACTCTTTAAAAACTTTACGCTTTCTAAAACAACTTGGGCCGGCTTTCACTGCCGTTCTCGGCAATCATGACCTGCATTTCATGGCCTTGGCCACTGGCGCTTTTAATGGCGGCAAAAAGAAAACTTTAAAAAAATTACTGGCTGCACCCGATTGTGAAGAACTTTGTGAGTGGCTTAGACATTTTCCAATATTGCACTATGAGAACCTCGCAACAAATAATGGCGAACAAGCTTTCTTAATGGTTCATGCAGGTTTAGCGCCTGGCTGGGGTCTTGATCAGGCTCTGGGCTATGCTAAAGAAATAGAAGATGTCCTGCGAGGGGAAGCCTACACAAAATTCTTAAGTAAAATGTACGGGGATTATCCTGATATTTGGCATGAAGAGCTTACTGGCATGAAACGATTAAGAATATTGACCAATTACTTCACCCGTATTCGTTTCTGTAATAAGGAAACTCAATTAAATCTTGCAATAAAAACTGGTGCATCTACAGCACCAAAAGGCTATAAACCCTGGTATAAATACCAAAAATTAAGTAATGACATGACTATTTTATTTGGTCATTGGGCGACGCTCAATGGAGTGACTGACACAGAAAATGTTTTTGCGCTGGATACTGGTTGTGTCTGGGGTCGTTGTCTGACAGCTTTACGACTTGAAGATAAACAAATATTCTGTACTGACTGTAATTAAACAGGTTTTATAAATTATTGTGAAAATCTATCTTGTCGGCGGCGCCGTCCGCGATAAATTACTTGGTCTTGCCGTTAAAGACAGAGACTGGGTAGTAGTGGGCTCATCTCCTGAAGAAATGATCAAACTGGGCTACCAGCAAGTCGGTAAAGATTTTCCTGTTTATCTCCAACCTGAAACCAAAGAAGAATATGCCCTTGCACGAACAGAAAAGAAAACCGGACTAGGTCATTCTGCCTTCAGTGTCGATATCACCCCAACCATTACAATTGAAGATGACTTGTTGCGCAGAGATCTCACTATTAACGCCATGGCCGAGGATGATGAGGGTAATTTAATCGATCCTTACGGCGGTCAGGAAGATTTAAAAAATAAAATTCTCCGACATGTCTCCCCTGCATTTTCTGAAGACCCTTTGCGGGTTCTGCGAGTCGCACGATTTTCAGCACGTTTTGCTCATTTAGGTTTTGAAGTGGCACAGGAGACTTTAGGTCTCATGCAACATTTGGTTAATAACAGTGAACTTGATGAGCTTCCGGCTGAACGTGTCTGGCAAGAATTAAGACGCGCCCTTGGGGAAAAAACTCCTGCTTTTTTCTTTCTAACCCTCAGAGATTGTTATGCATTGGGTGTAGTGATGCAAGAAATAGAAAGTTTGTTTGGCATCTCTCAGGAAAAAGCTCGTCTCAGCTTAATGGCCTTAACCAAAGCCGCTGAATTAACAAGCGATACTGCCATACGATTTTCTGCATTGTGCTACGAACTCCCAGTCACTCATGATTTTTCTTTCGTTAAGAATTTAAGAAAACTTGAGTCTTTATGTCTGCGATTAAAAATTCCAAATGACTATAAGGATCTGGCAACCATTACCTGCCTCTATTGGGATAGTTGCTCTTCATTAAATCTGCATGAATCTGAACCCGTATTAACATTATTTGAAAATTGCGATGCCATACGCCGCCCTGAACGTTTTCAATTTTTTCTAACTGCATGTAAAGCGATACGAAGAGCCGCAGAAGAAAATGAGGCAGATATTGATTATAGAAATAAGACCCTGTTGCATCTTCTGAATCTTTGTCTGAATGTTGATACAAGCGCAATACGAGATGCAGGTTATGAAAATGAAGAGTTTGGTATTCAGCTGAGGATATTACGCTTGGAGACCATAGATGACTATCTAGTAAGCCTAAACAATGAAAACTGAACGATCTAATATTAATACAGGAAAGGTCGCTCTGATTACCGGTAGTGCTGCAAGAATAGGTGCCAGTATAGCCAGGCACCTTCACCAGCTAGGTTTCAATATTACCCTGCATTACAAGCACTCGGAAAATACCGCCCAGGCCTTAGCTGATGAATTAAATAAGCTAAGAGCTAACTCCGCACATTGCTTAAAGGCCGACCTAAGAGATATTAGCGCTATACAAGAACTGACAAATAATACCCTTCATCATTGGGGGAAACTGGATGTTCTTATCAATAATGCTTCCAGCTTTTATCCAACACCTTTAAGTGAAATTACTGAGGAACAATGGGATGATTTAGCCGGGACCAATGCTGTTGCATCTGCGTTTTTGTGTAAAACCTGCTTCCCGGCCCTGCAGCATACCAAAGGTTGTATTATCAATATCAGTGATATAGCCGCGAGCACTGGCCGCAAGGATTTTCTTCTCTATAGCATGGCTAAAGCCGCATTAAATAATTTAACACGATCACTTGCCCGAGAACTAGCCCCTGATATACGGGTAAATGCAATAGCTCCTGGCGCTATTTTACCACCAAACTTTTCAACTTCAGGCACTAGCTATAACGCTAATGACCCCGATCCTCTGTCGATAAGTTGTCTGAATTATCCAGGTAAAGCTGAAGATATTGCTTATGCTGCTGAATTTTTAATCAACAATACTTATACCAGCGGGCAAGTTCTTAATGTCGATGGGGGCAGACGTCTGAAATTTTAATAAGCCAGAATTGTGCTGAAAGATGAATTGAACAACTGAGTTAAATTAACAATTCCATTTTATTGGCCAGATCAAAATCCTTTTCAGAAATTCCCCCCACCTCGTGCGTAGTTAAATGAACTTCAACTGTTTTATAGACGTTAAACCATTCGGGATGATGATTGGCCTTTTCAGCATAAAGCGCAACTTTACTCATGAAACCAAAGGCCTCAATAAAATTACTAAAGACAAATGTCTTGCTTAACTTACCTGAATTAAGCGTCCAGTCCGAACCTGCATTTTTATTCAAGGCCTTAAGTCTTGTCGATATTTCGTCTGGATTTAAAACTGCAGAAATCATTTTTACCCTTTCAATTCTGTAGAGATTTTTCGGCCATGCCATTCAAAATCGACAGGCCATAAGTGTTGCGTTTCTTTATGGTAACTTTCCCATAACTGTTTGTAGCTTTGTTTCAATGCCGGGTGTTTTCGCCTCTCCGAAAGTTGAGATAGAGGCCATAGCACAAATGCATTTTCTGTAATTTCCGGCCTTGGTAATTCAATACCAGAACAGATACCGATTTTATCTCCATATAGTAGTACATCAATATCCAGAGTCCTGCCACTAAAACGAGGTTGTGTGCGATCCCTGCCGCAATCATCTTCAATTTTTTTTACAGTTTTAATTAAGGCTTCCAAAGGCATCTCGGTATCAAATGCGACGACCATATTTAAAAAATTATCTCCTTCAAACCCAATTGCTTCACTTTCAAATACTGACGATAAACTCAGATCATTGAATTTTAATAACAGAGCATCCAGACAGGACTGAAAATTTACAACGGGCTCTATATTAGAACCAAGGCTCAGGGCGACCCAGGTCAAGGTTGTTTGACCCCCCTTTCAATAATCACGCCGACATCTTTAGATCCGGTAACAGCCCCAGGTTTGCCAAGTGTAAGTTTTAACCAGCTTACTCCAAATTCCGTTAGTACAATCTCAGCAATTTTTTCAGCCAGGGTTTCTATCAACTGAATTTCACTTTCTTCAACGAAGGAAATTAACCGTTTAGAAACTGCCTTGTAATCCAGAGCATCAACAATTTGATCAGTTTTTGCTGCTTTTTTAATATCACTGGCCATTTTAAGATCAATCGTAATTTTCTGTTTTATTTCTTTTTCCCAGTCATAAATCCCTATTACAGTTTTTACTTCCAGACCTTTTATATAAACAATATCCATAATTTTTCGTTACCTTTAGCGTTTCTAAAGAGCCCTAAGCTGATCTAGGGGCCAGCGAGGTTTTGCCCTTATTGTTAAATCATCATACTGGCCAGCCAGTAAACGCTGGCAACCAGCATAAGCAATCATCGCACCATTGTCGGTGCAATATTGAAAGCGTGGATAATATATCTCAACACCTTCTTTCTTAGCCATGATAGCCAGCACATCCCTTAATCTTTTATTTGCACTAACACCACCAGCAATGACCAGGGTGCGCATCCCGGTATATTGAAAGGCTCTTTGGCATTTAATACGCATTGTATCAACCACTGCTTCCTGAAAAGCATGTGCGATGTCTGCCTTACTTTGCTGATCAATTGTTGTGGTATCGGTATCGCCACCCAATAAATCCAGAACCGTATTGAGTGTAAATGTTTTAAGCCCACTAAAAGAAAAATCCAAACCTGGTCGATTTGTCATCGGCCTTGGGAAAGTGAAACGCCCTGCTTCGCCTGTTGCTGCAAGCTGGGCAATATGCGGTCCTCCCGGGTAAGGCAAGCCTAACATTTTAGCAACTTTATCAAACGCTTCACCGGCAGCATCATCCAGTGACTCGCCAATCAGTCGATAAGATCCGATTCTCTCGACTTCCACTAGCTGGGTATGGCCACCTGAAACCAATAAGGCCACAAAGGGGAAAGTCGGCCCCTTGTCTTCCAGTAAAGGGGCCAATAAGTGACCCTCCATATGATGAACACCAATGGTAGGTATATTCCAGGTCATACCTAGTGCACGTCCAATGGAAGCCCCAACCAGCAGGGCGCCAGATAGGCCAGGGCCAGCTGTATAAGCCAGTCCATCTATTTCATCTTTACTGCAATTGGCTTTATTCATGACTTCACGAATTAAAGGCAAGGTCTTGCGTATATGATCACGCGATGCTAACTCTGGCACCACTCCTCCATATTGCTGATGAATCTCAACCTGGCTATAAAGCGCATCAGCAAGTAATCCCTGCTCGCTATCATAAATAGCAATACCTGTTTCATCGCAGGAAGTCTCGATACCAAGCACTTTCATGAGTTCTAAACGTGATCTCTCTCAAACTTAAACGCTTACCATTATACATTTCCTGGGAAATATGGATAATTGAGCGCTCTAAGTAGTTTGGACACATTTATGTTACTACCCAATAGTTTTCTGCAATGGCGGTTTTCGGCTTGCCTCTCTTCCCGTACGATGGTTCTGGTTTCCAGTCTCATGCTGGCTGCCTGTAGCTCAGTTGGAGCTCCAGAGAATAATAATCAAGCCAACCTGGCTATACCGGGAGTCCAAAATAATGAACAAGTTGTAGAAGGCCTGGTAAGTTCTGCCGGCAATTCTGGCGATAAAGATATTGAAAATATTTTATTGGAAGGCGTTCCCCTGAATCCTGTAGTGGAACCTGAAATAATTCAGCCAATTGAACCCACGGTTGCTATGACCGCCAATCGAGTTGTAGAACTTGAAATCAATGATTACCTGCAAAACCGTAGAAACCTCCTGAAATTATGGATTGAGCGTGGCCGCATCTGGTTCCCCATGATCGAAACCATTTTCGCTGAAGAAGGCATCCCAGATGAATTGAAATATTTAGCACTTGGAGAAAGTTCTCTTAACCCCAATGCAAGAAGTTATGTGGGGGCAGCAGGTATGTGGCAATTTATGCCGGCAACAGCCAGAGGTGAAGGTTTGCGAGTGGATAGCTGGGTGGATGAAAGAAGAGACCCGGAACTTTCAACACGAGCAGCTGCAAAACACTTAAAAACACTTTATGAATCTTATAGTGGCAACTGGCACCTTGCACTTGCTGGTTACAACTGTAGCTACAGGTGTATTTCTCGAGCTGTAAATCGTGCCGGTGGCTCTATAGAAAATCCTCCCTCATTCTGGGAAATCTATCCATATTTGCCCCAGCAAACACGTAACTTTATTCCTAAATTTATCGCAGCTGCATTGATTGTTTCAGATCCTGAGCTTTATGGTATCCATGTAGAAGATCTCGGTCAGGAATATACTTACGATAGCATGCTGATCAATGGCATGTTAAGCCTTGAAAACGCTGCCGTTCTGGCAGGGGTTGATCTGGCTACTATCAAAAGCTTGAACCCGTCCATACGAAAAGCGACCTTGCCTGACAGTTCCAAACCCTTCCCCTTAAAAATCCCGGCAGGCAGTTATCAACGCTTTATTAATGCATTTTCTTCCTTGCCGGAGGAACAAAAAATAGCACCTGCTGAGTACACCATTCGCTCCGGAGATACTCTGGACAGCATCGCGCGGCGATTTGAAACTTCAGTGGCAGAATTACAAGCCATCAATAATATCCGCAATCATCTGATTTTTCCTGAGCAAAAATTAATGATTCCAGGCAGAGGAATTAATACGAGTATTTCTGTAGCGACAAATGACAACGTCGTTGGGACCATCCATTATGGTGATTCGATTTATCGACCAATTAGGCTGGCTGAAGGTTTTCAATTGGTGGAACAAGCGGGATCTACACCCGACAACATACTAATGGCAGTTAGTCTAAGTGATGATGTTGTTGATGAACTAGTTGTACCTACAATCTATCAGGTTCATCGTGGCGATACCCTAAGCCAAATTGCTGAACGCTTTGATGTGTCTGTTCGGGACATTCAAAACTGGAATAATATTCGAGGAACGACAATCTACGCCAGACAAGAATTGACCTTGCATACCGCTGCCAGCGCTCCAAGCCCGCAACTTTACAAGGTTCAACGGGGGGACAACCTTGCTGCAATTGCGCGCCGTTTCGGCCTGACTGTTGATAACCTTAAAAGACTTAATGGTTTAAACAACGATTTGATCTTCCCTGGCCAGGATTTGCAGCTGAACTAAATCTTTCCTTAGCATCAAACAAGTAGCGTATTATTTCATTATTAGCTAGTGTTACTTCCCTGATTTATTCTTCTGCTTCCATATTGCTTACACAAAAGAGTATAGACCTTTAGCAAGGAGATGTTTATTCTACCTTTTTAGAGTATGGGGGATTCTGAGCCCTAAAAAATCAGAAAATAATTAAAAAAATAACACTCAGGAGTTTGTAATGAAGATATCCAAATTAAAATTGATAATGGCAGCTGGTATTCTATTTTCCAGCGCAAGTGCTATGTCTCAGGAAATGAACTTTTTCGTCACCAGCGCAGGTTCAGGCCATGGTGGCAATCTTGGTGGGCTCGCTGGGGCCGATGCACGCTGTCAGGCCTTAGCTTCAGTAGCCGGAGCTGGGGATAAAACCTGGCACGCCTATTTGAGCACACAAGGCCCAAATGCTGTTAATGCCCGTGATCGAATTGGTTCAGGCCCATGGTACAACGCCAAGGGGACAATGATTGCCAGGAATCTGGAAGAATTGCACACTGAAGAAACCAACCGACTTGGTGTTGAAAACGCACTTGATGAACATGGTGCTCCAGTTCCATATGTAGGGGTTGATAATAATGGTGTGCCATTGCCATTAGAGCTCCAAATCACTCCCAACGTTGAACATGATGCGCTAACAGGATCAGATATTAATGGTATGGCCTTCCCGGCTGGAGAAGATCGTACCTGTAATAACTGGACCTCTGACGACGAAGGTAGCGCAATGTTGGGCCATATCGACCGTCGCACATTAGGCCCGGGTTTATCGCCCTGGAGTGTTGCACATCCTTCTTCCGGTTGCAGTCAGCAGGCTCTAATTAATACTGGTGGTACTGGTCGTTATTATTGCTTCGCGATTGATTGAGCAAACGAGATAATTCATGTTTAAAAAAGTCATCTTCCTGGCACTTTTGTGCCAAACAGTATCCCTGAATGCTCAGGAATCAGATATTGTAGGGTTCTGGAATCAACCTGCTCCTGGTGTTTCCTTGGGAGGTGTCGCTGCATTATTTGGCTTCATCGAAGATGCCATAGAACGAGCTGATGGCCCCCCTGTAGTAGACTTTTTAGGCATTCCGCTCAATGAAGAAGCGCTTTCAAGAGCACTGGCCTATGACAGCGCTTTGCTTGGGGTGCCAGAACATGTCTGCATGCGACATCCCTCAACTTATTCCTATTGGGGACCAGCAAATCTAAGAATCGCTGCACAGCTGGATTACAATCTCGATGTCATATCCTACACAGTGGGTGGGACTTTTAGACGGGCAGACAGAACCATCTGGATGGATGGCCGTGAGCACCCTTCTGAATATGCTCCTCATACCTGGGCTGGTTTCACTACCGGGCATTGGGAAAACGGGACCTTGGTCACTAAAACAACGCATCTCAAATGGGGCTGGATCCGCCGCAACGGAGTGCCTTCAAGTGATCAAGCGACCGTGTATACCTACTATCAACGAAACGATGACGTTCTAACCATCACCTGGTTTGTGGAGGACCCACACTATCTAACAGATACTTATATTAAATCTGCCGATTTCATAATTGCACCGCGGGGAGTTTCTACAACAAGCTTTGGAGTTGAAGCTGCTGACACTGCTCAAGACGTGTTTGCAGAATGTTTAAATCGAGCAGAAATTGCCAGACCAGAAAAACATTATGTCCCTCATTACCTTCCCGGTGAAAACCCTTTTATTGGGGAATGGGCTAATCAAATTGGGGTACCTGTCGAAGCGACTTTTGGCGGAGAAGAAACCGCCTATCCTGAATTTAGAGATCAGTTATAAGATGACATCGACTAACAACCAATTTCTCCTAAAGGCTGGCTCACTATTACTCAGCTTTATTTGCCTAATTCAGACATCAGCCCTGTTAGCACAACCGGTTCCTGCTGAACCGCTAGTATCAGGAGAACTGGAAATTATTCATGTACAGGGTAATGTTTGGCTGATCGCGGGTGTTGGTGGCAATATCGCGGTGCAGGCTGGCGATCAAGGCGTGTTTGTTGTCGATACTGGTGCCAACGGCTTTGGTGAAGATGTCATTACTGCCATAGCCACCATTTCAGACCGCCCAATTCGTTATATCGTCAACACTTCTATTGCCGCCCAACATGTTGGCGGTAATTCAGCTATAGCCATATTACCCGGGGGGTCTACTAGTGGCGCTGAACGTGGCTCAAGAATCAACGTGATTTCTCAGGAAAATGTGCTGTTCAGGATGAGCGTTTCCAGAAATCCGGATGGCGAGCAAATATATCCTCAATTATCCTGGCCGACCGATGGCTATTATGAACCTCAAAGAGGGCAGATTTTTAATGGCGAAGCTATCGATATTATTCATATGCCCAATGCCTACAGTGATGGAGACAGCGTTGTCTATTTTCGAGGTTCAAATGTCTTAGTCAGTGGTGATATTTTTGCCAATACCGGACTGCCTCTGATTGATTATGCTAAAGGTGGATCATTGAGTGGCACTATAGCTGCACTGGACCAAATGCTGGACATTACCATTTCAGATGATTTGGCGGAAGGCGGCACCTATGTAATTCCAGGGCATGGTTATATTTCAGATGAAGCTGATCTTGTCGAATATCGGGATATGACTTATATCGTCCGTGACCGCTTACAAAAATTAATTGTTGAAGATGGTTTGAACCTTGAACAGGTAATAGAAGCCAGACCTCTTTTGGGCTGGGAGAGCCGCTATAATCGTCCTGAATGGACAGTTAATATGTTCCTAGAAGCTGTTTACCACGAATTTCAATAGCACTTATCTGAATATATATGATGAAAATTAATTTACCAAAAATATTTGCCAGTGCTTGTTTCAAACCAGCCATCAGCTTTTGCTTGTCAGGTACATTATTGGCTTTGTCGATCCCTGCTCAGTCCCAAAGCGAATCTATGTATCAGCAGTTTGCCCCCATAGATATGATCGGCTCATGGGTTTCAGTCGTTACCGAAGATTGGCATATACGCATGATCACACCACCAGTGGGAAATTTTGATGGACTACCTCTAACCGAAAGAGCTCAGGAAGTTGCACGGAATATTGATCTTGAACAAATTGAAAACAGTGGCCAGGCCTGCCAGGCTTTTGGTGCTGGAAGAATAATGCGCGAACCTGGCCGGCTCAGAATTTCCTGGGCCGATGGGGACACCTTAAGAGTAGATACTGATGCCGGAGAGCAGACCCGCTTATTACACTTTGATAATATTCCTGCTCCTGGTGCGCCAAGCCTACAAGGACTTTCTGTTGCACAATGGCAATATGCCGGCGGTTTTGATCCGGAAAGAGCCGTATTGAATCCTGGTCAAACAGGCAGTCGTGGATTAATTCGCGGTCCCTCGCTGGAAATGATGGGAGGCAAACTTTATGTAGAAACCACTAATCTAAGCCCTGGAATGTTGCGCAAGAATGGCGTGCCTTACAGCGAGGAAGCCAAGCTTAAGGAATATTTCAATACTTTAAGTGAACCTGATGGAACAGAGTGGCTGATTGTAACAGCCGTGATACATGACCCGATAAACTTACTCGTTGACCATATTACAAGCACCAACTTTCAGCGTGAAGTTGACGATTCAAAATGGAATCCGACTCCCTGCAGCTTACGCTAGATCAACAATCACTAAAATTACTGAGAGCACAAGCCTGCGCCCTTGCTTTAGCTGCAACTATTTCTTCTTCATTTAATTCCTGTTCAAGCGCCTGAACATAAATGTCAGCTTGAGCGTAACCTTGTTCAGCAGATAACCATGCCCACATATAGGCAGTAGACAAGGATGCCGCTTCCACGCCAAGCCCATTCACATACATAACGGCAAGATTAGCCTGTGCAGGGGCAAAGCCCAGGCTTGCAGCAGACCTGTAAAAATATACCGCTTCGTCGTGATCCTGATCTGCTCCCTGCCCATTGGCATACATAATGCCGAGGTTTAACATCGCTTGTACATTATTTTGTTCAGCTGCTAAACGATAATAGCGAATAGTTTCACGAAGATCTTGTTCAACACCAAGGCCGTTGGAATATAACCAGCCAAGATTTAAAAATGCCTGGGAATAATTCTTTTCAGCAGCAAGGCTATACAGGCTTATAGCTCGCTCAATATCCTGCTCAACCCCTTGCCCATTAATATACATAACAGCCAGATTGGTTTGTGCTTCCGGGTTTTGCTGCTCAGCTGCCAAGCCGAAATATCTAGCGGCTTCGCCATAATTCTGAGGAACGCCAACGCCTAAATATAGTTTATTGCCCAAAGCCACTTGGGCTTGAACAAAATCCTGCTGAGCAGCGAGTTGATACAGGCTGGCTGCAATAGTGGAATTTTGAGGAAAACCTTCTCCCGTATCATATTTAACCCCAAGCGTGAATTGTGCTTCAGCGCTGCCAAAGTCAGCGGCTCTTTCATACAATCTTAAAGCCTGATCATAATTTTTTTCCACACCATAGCCGAACTCGAATAAAACTCCCAGCATATAGATAGCATCTTCATCACTTTGGCCAGCGGCTTCAGTAAAGAGACTTCTCGCCAAATCATAGTCCTGAGCGACTACTGACCCTTCCAGATAGATATTGCCTAAATATACTTGGGCTGGCGAATAATCCTGTTCAGCCGCAAGTTCATAGAGTTCAATGGCGGTGTCAAAATTCTGCTCAACACCCTGCCCTGTGTAATATTGATTTCCTAGATTTACCTGAGCGGGAGCATAGCCCTTTTCGGCGGCTTGTTGATATAAGCGAATAGCTTCATCCAAATCTGAACCCACGCCTTGTCCCGTTAAATACAGATTACCCAAAGCCACTAAAGCCTGTTCATCACCCAAGTCTGCAGCTGTCGAATAAAAACTCACTGCTTCATCTAAATCCTTATCCACTCCTTGCCCATTAAAATACATATTCCCCAGTTTCATATGAGCTGGAGCATAGTCTTGATCTGCAGCTTCCTGGTATAGACGGTATGCTTCTTCAGGGTTAGGTACACCCTGTAGGCCAGCAAAGTACCTGTCTCCTATTGCTACAAGTGCTTCAGCGTTGCCTGCATCAGCGGCCAGTTGAAACAACCTGCCAGCCTCAACAACATTTTCCTCGACACCCTCTCCATTGTCATACATAGATCCTAATCTAACTTGGGCTTCAGCAATACCCTGGTTTGCCAACTCAGTAAATTGTGCCAAAGCTGCTTCAAAATCACCGGATTCATATGCCAATAATGCAGACTCCAATTCAGATTCAGCGGCATAAATACTTAATGGTAAAAGTGAACAGCTAATAAGCAGAATCAAACATTTAAAACGAAAAAGTTTGTAATAGAAAAAATAGCTTTTTAGGAAAAATTTATACACGAGCATTTTTATCTTTCAGATGTTCTTGGATGTATTTTTATCAATTATAGGGGGCGAATTTATTCTTTTTTTCATTGAGGCGCAATTGCCAATCTTTTAGAAAGTCGATTTATCCAATATCAACTTCCCATAGACATAAAAAAAGACCAGCACATGGCTGGTCTTTTTTACTAAGGGCTTGTACTAGTGATCACTCATCAGCTGGATTAATGGCAAATCCATTCAAAGGATTCATCGTTCGGCCATTAACAACAGCATCAAACCATGCAGCTGCTGGACGTCCATCACTTAGAGGATTACCTCGAATAGTAATTGGCGTACCTGCTGGTAAATCGCTGCGTTTTATCCCGGCTCTCAGCAATGAGCTGGGTCCTTCTGCTTCGAAACCCCAGGTTGTTACTGAACCATCTTCGTTGGTGACATCAACAATCAGCCATGAATGTGGGTTAGTATATTGAAACTGCTTTACTACACCACTAACTTCAACCAGCTGAGTGTAATCAAACATTGCACCAGAATGGTGTGCAAAGCTTGGTAAACTCAAAAAAGACAGCAGGGCCAAGCCTGTAATTAAATGTTTTTTCATAATCTTTCTCCTTAATCTCACTCTACAATTTTAACGTTATACCCTGACATTATAAACCATCTAGAAAATCAAATTCTGAAAATTGGCTAGTACCATCTTCAAGAATAATAATCTCGTTATTCACATTCTCTCCACACCACCAGTAGCGAATTCTCAGTAAGGTGTCGTCATTTTCGAGTTCTATCCAGCTTTGACGAGAGTACCAGGGCTCTGCCAAATTAACCGGATCAAACACCCAGAAATCAGCTTCAAGTAAAATGCCACTGACCTTGCGCCAGCGTTCAACAACTTCAACCTGGTCTGAATAATTTGGCTGGGTTCCACGTTGATATTGGCCTGCATTAAGGTAAGTAGTGTGAGTGACCAGGATATCATCATCCCAGAAACCAATAGTATCGCCATTCCATGTCGAATAAGCATCTTCTGGTGCTGTATGTGCTCGACCATCGGTATAAACCCTGCGCACATCATTTACCATCTCATTGATTAGCCATGTCTGGTCAGGTGTGACTATAAACTCATGTAAAAAGGGTTCACTCGCCCAGCGCGGGTGCCCTGGTGGACGACAATCTGAAATAGGATCATATTCACCACCGGTAGCGGCTATTTGATCAATTTTAGCTTGCCGTGCTGCCATACCAACTTCTGTCAATTGAGCAGTTGTTTGATCCGCGGGAATATCCGGATCGAAAGAAAGACCACCCCTGGTTCTCGTGTAAATACCTGACCAATCGAATTCGGGTCGAGCCATATCCTGCCAGGTCAACTGGTCACCACCGCTAGCCTGTCGTTCCAGGTACTGATACATTTCAAAAGCGGTATCAAATTCTTCGCCAAATGCCTGCAGGCGTTGCTTGTTATTTTGCCACTGAGCATCACCCTCACCATATTCCAGCCAACCTACAAAATCCTGTGCCAAAGCACTGAATGGTGAAGATAAGGCCAGGGTGAAAGCTGTTGCTTTAAATATTGATCTGTTCATTTTATTTAAACTCCAACTAAATGTTCCTTATTATAACAGCCGCACAGTATATAAACGATTACTGGAAAGTGCCATAAAACTATTGAGCTGGTGATTATGCATATAAAATGACCAAGGTCAATTACGGTTGCAGCTGCCAACAATCAGTTAGAAGCGCCATAATAAAATGCCGAAATCTCTGCAAATACCCTAGACCTCCCAGGAAAACAGGATTATTCTTTGACGAAGCATCGTCTGGAAAAGACAAATTAAAGAATCGTAACTATTTTTTGTAGTTAGTTACCTTGAGATACCGGGGCTAACATCCAATGTGGAAATTATTCCGCACCAGCATATATAAGGTCAGCATCGCATCACTCAGATTAGTCATAAGCTTGTTTATGACAATCTTTGCCGGCTCAGTATTTGCTCAAGTCTTGTTCGACTCCTCGAATCTGATTTTTGAAATCACCTTACCTACAGATACTTCAATAACGCTCTTCACAGACAATGAAGCGTCTGATGAAGAAAATCTAGCCTTGCTTGAGTCAATAGCCCGTTATAAAGAAGCCATCAATAATATTCAGCTGACAGTTAACGATCCTTATAATTTTGAATTACTCGAGGAATATACTAGCCTGGGAGATGCTTATAGATCCCTTGGGCAACATGAAGAAGCCATCAGTCACTATGACAGCGCCATTCAGATTAGCAAAATTAATGGCGGCCTCTACAACCTGGATCAGCTACCTCTACTGGAAAAAATCATTCAAAGTTATCTAGCTTTGGGCGATATGGATAATGCTGGGCTGTGGCATGAGTACAGCCACTATTTACACCTGGAAAATTATGATGCAGCTGATCTTGAAATGGTGAATGCAACTTTTTCCCTGACAAAATGGTATATCGCTAATTTTTTCAGAAGTAACTTTCAAAGCCCCAATCAAAATTTGCAAATGGTGGAAAACCAGTTATCACGTACAGCTAGAGCCACGTCTGCAATGAATGAAAATGATTCGCTTATTAATAGCTTTATGGCGAACCCTAATAATGCCCAGTTCGAAAATATTTTGAATGGTAATATAAGAGGGGTGACGCCAAGAGACATAGAGCATCCTCTCTTGTTGAAAGTGGGCAGTATTTATGAAGATCTACAAGAAAATATCTATGCTGCAGATCAACCCGATGTAGGCTCTATCGTCCAAACGGCAAGGCGCATAGCCGAATTATCATTTATAACCAAGCAAGAAATGGATTTTGAAAGGCAAAACCCTAATCTTAATCTAAATTACGCTAATTCCAGGGTCCGAGCGTATAGAAATTCTCAACAAAGAATGGATCAAAGCTATAACAGCGGTAGAAACGCTCTGGAATATATAGTTAACTTGTTGAGAGCTGTCGAAGCCCGCCCTGGCTTCCTGGCCTCCGCCTTAATTGAATTAGGTGACTGGCACCTAGCTTATGGAAAAATCCCTGCTGCTCAAACTGCCTATGAGGATGCCTATAGGGTAATGGTAGAAGACATGGGGCTATCAGCAGAGGCTGCAGACCAAGCTTTCAACAACCCTGTGCCCTATCAAATTCCCCGAATGGCAACCCATATGTTCACAAGAAGGAGTGCGGGGCTTTCAAATGATATTGATCTGGATTATCAGGGTTATTTTGATGTAAGTTTTACCATTGACAGCCAGGGTAATGCTGATGATATTGTATTTCTCGCGAGCAATATGGATGACGTTCAAAATGAAGAAGACACCACAGAAGATCTCACCTGGCGAATACAAAGTTTAATTCAATCAAAGCTAAAGCTGGCTAAATTCCGACCCTATTTTAATCAGCAGACCCTGGTTAGCCCCGGGCAGGTCAAGCTTCGCTATTATTACGCTTTTGCAGATTAATATTTAAACAGCTGAGTGCCTGTTACTATAAGCTTTGCTATATAGGTCATTACGAATATTTAAGCATGATAGCTTGGATGACAGGCTAATAAAAATAGTGATTAAAATAATAAGAAGAACGGTCCATGAAAATTTTTCGCATTCACCCAAATAGAAGTTCAGCCCTGCATTGTTTGTGTATTATTTTTGCTTCTTTTATTCCTAACTCAGGAAATGCCCAGAATTTTGAATTAGCAAACCTTTTCTTTACACCTGTTCCACTGGATCAAGCTGATCTAATAACCCTCAATGCTGGCGGCGCATCAGAAAGTGACAAACAATCAGCCGCAGCGGCAATCCCCAGGTTTCAATCAGAAATAAGCGCTATGGAAGCCGAAAACCGCAATGATCCCGAGCTGGTAACACAACTCAACACCCTTGGAGTAGCGCAACAAACAATTGATCTACATGAAGACGCCATTGCCACTTTTGCCAAATCTGCAGCGGTCGCCGTGGATATTTTTGGAGAAGATAGCCTGCAGCAGGCACCTATGCTTGAGCAAGCTATTCTTAGTCATTTGAAATTAAACAACATATCTGAAATCACTGAAATTGAAGAATTACTATATGAACTTAGATCTGTGCAATTTGCTGCCGATTCATCGGAAATGTACTCAGCGATGACTAACCTGGCAAACTGGTATACCTCTGCCTATTTCAAAGAAGGTTACTTGTCTCAAAATCCAGGTTTTATTCCAAGAGTAAGCTCCTCCCAGCGCGTGACTCGTCAAGTAGGTGTCGGAGGAGGTGCTTCAAACGATGGCAGTGATACAAACATTGGCAATAGAGGCAATCTGATGGAAGCAATAGCCAATGGCAGTGCTCGTGATGTCAATATTAATGATGTTATTGACCTTCGTTTGCGAAAACTTGAAAACTTATATGAGGAGTACCAGGCCAGTTACGGTAGCAATACTACCCTTAACATAGTCGTTGATGTAGCAAGAAGAATTGCACGCCTGTCTTATCATGCTAAGCAGGAAATGGATTTCGAAAGAGAAGGCAACATTTTTGATCCCAACTATAACAATTCACGTGAAGAAGCCCTGCGCAATTCGGATCAGCGCCGAGATGAAAGTTACACTGTGGGTAAAGTAGCGCTGGAATATGTATCCAACCTGATACAGTCAGCTGAAGGTGTTGGCGCTGAACAGATGGCATTGGCCTTATTTGATTTGGCAGACTGGGAATTGGCCTATGGTAGAGTTGAGCCTGCAAGAGAAGGTTATCAGGCTGGTTATCAGATATTGCGCGATGAAGGCTTTAACGATGCAAGTATTGATAGGGCCTTGACTCCAGTTGCTCCTGTCACTATCCCCAGAGTTGCAGCATTCCCTGCAACGCATCAAACTTCAGGGAGTTTGGGGCTTGTCCCATATCCAAACTACCTGGGTTATATGGATATACGTTTTTCTATAGATGAGTTAGGAAATACCAGCGATCTTACAATTTTAGGAAGTAGTGAAAACGGCAACTCAAGTATTCAAAATATCCTGGAACGCCAAATTAACCTGACCAAATTCCGACCTTTATTAAGAGCTGGGGAATTAGAGCCTCTGGAATCAATTGAGTATCGATACTATTATTCTTATTGATCTTCCATAGATGTTGAATTCTATAAACTAATAAATCTGGTGGGCTGAACCTTCAGATACACATGCAGTAAATGTTGCGTAAAAAATTATTAATCTTTCCAACAAATCCAAACAGGTGCTTATGATGAAAAAAATTATCTTGACTCTCATTCTCTCGCTCACGATTGCTGCCTGTTCTGAGGAAGCGGCCGAGCAAGGTCCTGTCACTGCAGATAGTGTGCCATCGCCGATAATGACTAACCTTACTACTGCAGCTATTCCTGAAAATGGCTTTGTCATCAATAACGTAAAAATACTTGACGGTATGGGTGGTGTGATTGAGCATGGATCAATTGTTGTCCAGGGCGACAGAATTATTTCTGTTAATGATGGCGACTCTAATGTGGCAGGAGCATTAACCATCGACGCGGAAGGCAGAACCCTTATGCCTGGTTATATTGATGCCCATCGCCATATTATTACTGGTGCCAACCCTGCAGACTGGCTGGAAAACCAGGCAGAAACTGATATGCAGGCATTTCTTGAGGCTGGTTTTACCACTCTTCTATCAGCCGGTGATGCCCCAGACCAGATTCTTGAATTAAGGCGTATGACAGCCGAAGGTAATATTTTGGGGCCACGTATTGTTGCAGCGCAATTTACGGGTCTGGCTGCAGCAAACGGTATGGCTGGTATAGAAGGTGATCCAGCTCGTTTTGATAATGCTCGCCCTCCTCTAAGAGCAACTGAAGCCATGCCAGCTCTACCTGAAGAAGTCGTACGAGGCCAAGTTCAAGCTTTGTTTGATAGAGGCTTTGATGCCGCAAAAAACGTCATTAATGTCTCTCCGGGAGGGCCTGAAGAAGAAGCGCTCTCTATGATTGTAGAAGAAACGCAACGCTTAGGGATTCGCACCATTACCCACGCTGTCACAGTAATTGATACCCTGGCTGCAATGAGGGCGGGTGTTGATCAGTTAGTACATACACCGCATATTGGTATGTTGACCCTAGATGAAGCCCAACAAATAGCTGACTCCAATATCCCGATGACGTCAACACTTGGTATTTTTGTACCCTTTTTTGACGAGAACAATGAGCCCATCTTTAGAGATGAGCTCCCTTTCCCCTGGGATACAATTTCGAGTGCTGGGCAGGGGCCCGTTAACGCCCGATTGTTATGGGAAGCAGGTGTTGTCTATGGCTTTGGTACTGATACCCGATATGAGCCTAGCTTGACCTTGAAACATGAGCTGAAATCGCTATTTCTGGTGTTTTCGGAGCAGGACATCCTTAGAATCATGGGGCAAAATGCTGCAATCAATATTGCGATGGAAGATGAGATAGGCACCCTGGAAGCCGGCAAAATCGCAGACCTTGTGTTAGTTGACGGCGACCCTGAAGCTGATATTTTCGATTTGCTTAACGTTGATCTGGTGATTAAAAATGGCCAGTTTGTTGTTGATAAACGCTAGTTATCATTTATCAAGGCATCGCGCTTAACAGCTATTTAAGTAATTTACCTTCTTGTTGATAAACTTTGCATTTCAGGACATTAGGCTTTAGAATCGCCGCCCTAATTATATGTACAACAAAACCTCGGAGCATAAATGCCTGTTGTAAGATTAAAAGAAAACGAGCCATTTGATGTCGCTTTGCGTCGATTTAAACGTTCTTGCGAAAAAGCCGGCATTCTGGCTGAAGTTCGTCGCCGTGAATTCTATGAAAAGCCTACTTCGATCCGTAAACGAAAAGCTACAGCTGCTGTGAAACGTCATGCGAAGAAAGTTTCACGCGACTCACGAAGAACTAAACGCCTCTACTAAGCCTCAATTAGATAGAACCCCTTCACATGACTGAGCAGAACTTAAAATTCAGAATCAGCGAGGCCATGAAAGATGCCATGCGCGCTAAAGATAAGCCTCGGCTTTCTGCTATTCGTCTAATGCTTGCAGAGCTCAAGAGAATCGAGGTCGATGAACGCATTGAGCTAGAAGATGACCGTATCCTCGGAATTCTGGACAAAATGCTAAAACAGCGCAGAGACTCTATAAAGCAGTACGAAGCTGGAGCACGTCAGGATTTGGCCGATGTTGAACAAGCTGAAATTGATGTCATCCAGGAATTTCTCCCCGCAGCACTCACTCAAGAAGAAATAATCAGTATTGTGGATGACGCTGTTAAAGAGTCTGGAGCAGCTTCCATGAAAGATATGGGAGCGGTTATGAATATCGTTAGGCCAAAAGCAATGGGGCGCGCCGATATGGGCCAAGTGAGCGCCCTTATTAAAACCAAGCTTTCCTGACTCTTTACTACTTTTTAAAACACTTTTTTTTATTTTTAAGTTATTCTTCCATAGAATTCTGGTGTAATTGTGTGGATGCATATAAACACATGTTAAAGACTCTCGGCTCTGGCATCCGTGCCTAAGATGTTTTCTTAACGCCCGCACTTTTCCACCCCGAATGTTCGTTGAAGTACATAAATTTATAACATCAAATAAAAATATAACCGCGTCATGAGCGCAGCACAGACAAGGCAATAATTAAATTTATTGAAGATGCACACGCCGAATGTATGTAACTGAATTAAATTTATTTGTTAACGAAGCATGAGCAAGCGCAATAGCAGAAAACATTGAAATGGCAGGATTCATCCCACAATCTTTTATCGACGATCTTCTTTCACGAGCAGACATAGTGGATGTTGTAGGAGCTTGTGTCACCCTCCGCAAAACAGGCAAAAATTATAGTGGGCTTTGCCCTTTTCATCAGGAAAAAACACCATCTTTTTCAGTTGAGCCCGATAAGCAGTTTTATTATTGTTTTGGTTGCGGCAAAGGCGGCAATGCTATCGGTTTTGTCATGGATTACGAGAACATTGATTACCCCCAAGCAATAGAGTCTCTTGCAAACAGTATGGGTCTCGAAGTACCAAGGGAAGAGTCTGCACAGTTACAGCAACAACGGGAAAAAAACCAAGAGCTACATGATATCTTGCAAAAGGCGTCAAGCTATTATCAACAACAGCTACGCCGTCATCCTGATAAAGATTCTGTTATCAAATATCTAAAAAACCGAGGATTAAGTGGCGAAATAGCACGTGATTTTCGACTTGGTTTTGCACCACCGGGGTGGCAAAATTTACTCGAAGAGCTTGGTAACACGGCAGCCGCCAAAAAAAACTTGCTCGATGCAGGTTTCTTAATTGAAAACCCTGAAAACAAACGGCATCCTATCTACGACCGTTTCAGAAATCGCATTATGTTCCCAATCCGTGATCAGCGTGGCCGGGTCATCGCTTTTGGTGGACGAGTCATTGGTGATGACAAACCTAAATATCTTAACTCTCCTGAAACTCCAGTTTTTCATAAAGGAGAAGAGCTGTATGGGCTTTATGAAGCCAAGCAAAGAGTGCGAAAACTGGAACGCATCTTAATAGTAGAGGGTTATATGGATGTCATTGCCTTGGCTCAAAATGACATAAATTATTGTGTTGCAACTTTGGGAACGGCGACCTCCACTTCGCATCTAAAAAGATTATTTAAGTTAGTCCCTGAAATTGTTTTCTGCTTCGACGGTGATAATGCAGGCCGCGATGCAGCCTGGCGAGCATTACAACAAGCGCTACCCCTCATGGAGGATGGCCGTAGCGCCCGTTTTTTATTTTTACCAGATGGAGAAGATCCAGATAGTCAGGTTAGAAAAATTGGCTCTAAAGCCTTTGTTGATTCAATTACTAAAGCAACTCAATTAGCGGAATTCTTTTTTGAAAACCTGTGTTCTCAAGTCGATATGGATTCTCTTGAAGGCAGGGCTAAACTGGGAACTATTGCGATGCCCCTAATTAAGCTCTTTCCCGATGGCTTATTACGTCGGCTGATACTTGACCAGCTTGCCAAGACCACCGGCGTTGATCTAGTTACCTTGAATAAAATGAGTGGAACTTCCATCTCAGCCGGGGAGTTACACCCTTATGCACCAAAGCATGCACCTTCTGAGCCAACCGTTCCTGTTAAACCACATCCAGACACTAGCAATTCAACAACTCGCAATAAATCGACTCATTCCGCCTGCAAAAAAGCTGTTAACCTAATCCTGCTTAAACCTGGAATTGTTAACAGTATTGAGGTAGATGACACAGCTATCAAACAATTAAAAAGCAATGACATCGATTTACTGTTTGAAGTGATTGACCTAGCAAAAAAATTTCCTACCAACAGTACACACGAACTCCTGGGAAGGGTTTATGACACCCCGATAGGTTCTCAATTAATACAATTACAAGACCGTGAACAAATTACGCCACCTACTGGTATTGAAAAAGAATTTAAAGAAATTATGCAATATTTAGCCAAAATAGCAGAGCGAGAAGCGCTTATCGCTAGAGGCAAGCAAACCTTTGCAGCAAAAAAATTGTGAATTATGCAAAAAGCTTGATTTTTTGTATTTTGGCCTTATTTAAGACACATTAAGACCAAGTAAAAACTAGAATCAAATTAATAGCTTAGTTATAATGCAGGGTTAGTCTCCAAGCATCAAATATTCCATCCATTTCACAGGATATATCATAGGTAACTTAATCATATGAGCGATATTGGCACTCAACAATCCAGCCTTAAGGCATTGATTGCAAAAGGAAAAGAGCAATCTTACCTAACATATGCGCAAGTGAATGATCATTTGCCAGAGTCTATTTCTGATCCCGACCAGGTTGAAGACATCATTCAAATGATTGATGACATGGGCATCAAGGTTTATGAAACCGCTCCTGATGCTGATGAATTACTCATGATTGAAAATGAATCAACTGATGAACTTGCTGCTGCAGAAGCTGCAGCTGCGCTTGCTGCGGTAGAAAACGAAGCTGGACGTACAACAGACCCTGTTCGTATGTACATGCGAGAAATGGGAACAGTGGAGTTACTGACCCGAGAAGGTGAAATCGTTATTGCCAAACGTATTGAAGAAGGCATCCGTGAGTTAATGGCAGCCATGGCTTTTTTTCCGGGAACTGTTCAATACATCCTGGACGAATACGCTCTTTATGAAAAAGAAGAACGTAAACTCAGCGATATCCTGACGGGCTATCTGGACACCACTGACGATGACATTATTCCTGCCACTATTGAAATAGATTCTGAAACGGACGAAGAAGCAGATGATGATGATACTGATGAAGTTGAAGTCGTCGCCGCTACTGCAGATGAAGATGACGCGAGTACTGGCCCGGATCCTGAAGAAGCAAAGATTCGATTTGCCGAGCTGAAAAAAGCCTATGGTGCCAGTGAGCGTGCCCTTAAAAAATATGGCCGCAATCATGAAAAGGGAATCGCTGCCCTAGAAGCCTTGGGTGAAGTCTTCAAATATTTCAAACTGATCCCAAAACAATTCGACCCCTTGCTTGAACATGTCAGAGGAATATTAAACCGTATAATGCGGCATGAAAGAAATATTCAAAATCTGGTCGTTCGGACAGGCAAAATGCCTCGCTCAATTTTTATTAAAGAATTCCCGGGCAATGAAGTTAACCAGAAATGGATTGAGCCTTACTCAAAAGGTAAGCCTTATTCCGAATCCTTGGCAAAAGTTAAGATCGAAGTAATCAGGGCTCAGCGTAAATTATCTTTAGTTGAATCTGAAACCGGATTAACCATTTCCGAAATCAAAGACATGAACCGCAAGATGTCTATTGGCGAAGCCAAATCTCGTCGCGCCAAAAAAGATATGGTGGAAGCGAACTTGCGTCTGGTTATTTCAATTGCCAAAAAATACACTAACCGAGGGCTGCAATTCCTTGACCTTATCCAGGAAGGTAATATTGGCTTGATGAAAGCGGTAGATAAATTTGAATACCGTCGTGGTTACAAATTTTCTACCTATGCTACATGGTGGATACGTCAGGCGATTACGCGTTCAATTGCTGACCAGGCTAGAACCATCCGTATCCCTGTTCATATGATTGAAACAATCAATAAACTGAACCGTATCTCAAGACAGATGCTGCATGAGAAAGGCCGCGAACCAACTCCAGAAGAACTTGGTGAGCGCATGGAATTATCAGAGGATAAAATCCGCAAGGTCTTAAAAATTGCTAAAGAACCGATTTCAATGGAAACACCTATTGGTGATGATGAAGATTCACATCTGGGTGATTTTATCGAGGATGCGAATATTGATTCACCAGTAGATTCATCTTTGGATGAGGGTCTACGGGAAGCGACTAAAGATGTGCTTGGCAGTCTTACAGCTCGAGAAGCTAAAGTGTTACGCATGCGTTTCGGTATTGATATGAATACTGATCACACATTGGAAGAAGTGGGCAAACAATTTGACGTAACTCGTGAACGCATTCGACAAATTGAAGCAAAAGCCTTAAGGAAATTGAGACATCCAAGCCGCTCAGACCACTTAAGAAGCTTCCTGGACGATAATTAAGCAAGACTAGTATGAACCTCCGGGGCGCACTATAATGCGCCCCTTCTTTTTGGGAAATCTTTGAAAAGGCATCAAGCTAAGCCATAATCCAAGATTTTAAGCACCTAGCGAAGATTAAAAAGGGCCCATAGCTCAGTTGGTTAGAGCAGTCGACTCATAATCGATTGGTCGTAGGTTCAAGTCCTACTGGGCCCACCATTTAACGCCATCAGATCCCTCGATAGAAAAAAATTATTATAACCCCCTGTTTTTTTTCGTAACTCCACTTATAACACCGGAGCCAATTCTGGTTTATATCTTCGCCTTAGTTTTCAACATAAGGCCTTAACGTTTCTATAAGCATACTGTATTTCGCTCTGGCGCCAGCGCTGTCGGTATTGGCCATATTTTCAAGCAGAATTCTATATTCATTTCTTAAATCATTCTGATTAAGGTCAACAATATTTAGCATGGCATCCAGCGATGTTTGAAGAGATACTGAACCAGATTCTAATTGCAAGTCGCTATAAACGGCCCAGCCTAACTTAAAATAATCTGTATGTGTTTTAACGATAGCTTTTGCCCATGAGTCAATTTCTCCGCAATTTCTTCTGGCGCCATCGGCCAAATCTGATTCGGAAAAAAAACGCTTTACCACATACAAATAAATATCGGTGTACTCTGCATTCTTATACTGATTATTAGCATCAGTACAATTTAAATTAAGCGTTGAACACTTATCTAATCCCTCAAAGATCTCTTTTAATAAATTAGCTTGATTAGGGCTTAGGTCACCACCATAAACCAAGCATTCTGATTCGTATATATGACCAAGATATTCACAGGATGATGGCCAGCTGTAGCCCTTTTCTATAAAGTTATCGAGCAACCACTCCATGTTTACTTTATTGAACAGCTTATTTTCAAAATCAAAAACAAAACCGAAGTTGATTAAAAGGCGGCATTGTATTTTATTCGCCTCAACCATACTTAATCGATCCATGTACAACTGGGCATTGGCTTGATTACCAGCAGTTAAACTATTCACTACTCTCTGCGCATCTCCCTGGGAAAAGGCGATATTAGGTCCTGCTACCAGGATCATTAATAAGCCTAATATTGATAAGTAGTGTCTGCTGCTAAGATAGATCATGACTGAATTCTCATGCGCTGAGATAATATGTAGACAATTTAAGCTAAGAGCCCTAAGGGAAATTAAATATATTCCTCTGCCAATGTCAGCAACAAATGCTGCATGTTAAGAACTACCTTAATAACGAAAAAGACTACACCTTACAAGATTCTATATCAATGAAACTGCTTCTCTTGAATTCAGTTATCTAAAATCTGCTCAACTTCTTTAAAGCAATCAAGCGTTTGTTTATTTGTCATTGGCTTCAGTAAACTAATTGTGAATATGGCGATTGAAGCCAATAAAAAACCGGGGACTATTTCGTAAAGATCAAAAATGCCCCCACTTAAATTAGACCAGACTAGAACTGTTACCGAGCCAACAACCATCCCGGCTAACGCTGACAAGGCGGTCATATTCCGCCAGAATAGTGAAAATACCAAAACTGGGCCAAAAGAGGCCCCAAAACCCGCCCACGCGTAACTCACTAAATCTAGCACCCTGCTTTCTCTATCAATAGCGATAACCAAAGCCAATATGGCAATAATCATGACGGCAATACGACTAAGTATTAATAACTCTTTTTCTGAGGCTTTCGGTCTGACAAATACTCGATAGAAATCTTCAGTGATAACCGATGACGAAGCCAACAATTGAGAATCAATGGTCGACATTATTGCTGATAGAATCGCTGCCGTGATAACGCCTGCAATCCAGGGATTGAATAATTGCTGGCTTAGTACAATAAAAACTGTTTCGGGATTTCCCAATGCCTGCTCTCCAAAATAAGCTATCCCTGCCATACCGGTTGCTATTGAACCTGATAAGACTAGTAGCATCCAAAGCATAGCTATGCGTCTGGCTGATACTAATTTTTGTTTATTCTCTGTCGCCATAAACCGCACCAAAATATGCGGCTGACCTGAATAACCGAGCCCCCAAGCCACAAGTGAGATAAAACCTATAGTACTAAGATTGCCAAACAAGCGGATGCTTTCAGGATTAACAACTTGAATTTGCTGCCATACCGCCCCAATTCCTCCATTACCATGAATCACTGTAATTGGCGCTATTATCAGTGCAGCCAGCATTAAGATTGCTTGAATTGTATCAGTCCAGACAACTGCTAGAAAGCCTCCGACAAAAGTATAACTGACAATAATAAGCGCTCCGGATATCAATGCCGTGGAATAGTCTATGCCGAAACTGGTTTCGAACAGTATGGCGCCTCCAACCAAACCTGAAGCCGTATAGAAGGTAAAGAAAAGGAGAATCACCAGCGCTGAAATGACTCGTAATATTTTTGTCTCATCATTAAATCGATTTTCAAAATAATCTGGCAAGGTTAAAGAGTTTCTCGCGTGTTCACTATATACGCGTAAGCGTCGAGATATGAAAAACCAATTGCAATAGGCTCCTGAGAGCAAGCCCACGCTAATCCATATTTCGCTGAGGCCTGATAAATAAATTGCGCCTGGCAAACCCAGCAGCAACCAACCACTCATGTCAGAAGCGCCAACACTTAGTGCAGTGACCACAGAGCCCAGCTTACGTCCACCCAATATATAGTCGCCAAGATTGTGAGTGCGCTGATAGGCTGCAACTCCAAGAAATAAAATCAGTATGAGATAAATAAAAAAAGTAATAAAAAGAGGAGAAGCAAAATTCATAAAAGATTGCCTTGTTAAACACGGCTATTTGATCGCCAGTCTAATTCCATAGCCATGTTAAATAAAGGCACCATAAATTTGAATGGAGATTAAATTAACTAACCATTCGTATTTTTTTAAAAGAAACATTCTCAAACAATAGGGTATAATGCCGCGCCTTTTGAACAATAGGGCAGAAGACTGCTTAATTTGTGGAGCTTTGCCTTTATTTAAATCCAGTCTTTATTGACCCAAAAGCAGTTACCTAATGAACCAACAAGAACAGCCTGAAAAAGTTTCTTTATCTTTTATTGCGCTAATGGCAGTTCTGATGTCACTGACTGCAATATCAATTGACGCCATGATGCCTGCTCTGGGTCAAATTGGAGAAGATCTGGCTATTCAAAATCCCAATGATGTTCAATTTATCATTTCCAGCTTATTTATAGGGTTAGCAATAGGGATTCTCTTTTTTGGCCCATTTGCTGATTCGTTTGGAAGAAAAAAAACAGTCTATCTAGGTATCGGTATATTCCTCTGTGGCTGCCTGGCTTCTATTTTTTCAAACAGTTTTGAAATTATGTTGTTTGGCAGAGTCCTTCAAGGTTTTGGTACCGCGTCTTGTCGCATAGCGACGATGTGTATGATTCGTGACAAATTTGAAGGCAATGCGATGGCCAGAATTATGTCCTTTATCATGATCATTTTTATACTGAGCCCCGCCTTGGCGCCTTCTCTGGGCCAGATAATCTTGTTATTTGCCCACTGGCGGGTCATTTTCATTGTCATGTTTTTCATCGGGATCGGCTCTTTTATATGGCTAGCCGTTGCACAGGAAGAAACTTTAAGACCTGAGAATAGGCACCCCTTTAGAATAAAGCCTATAATTCATGCTGTACATGAAACCCTAAACAATAGGGTCGCCCGTGGTTATACAATAGCCTCAGGCGTCATTTTTGGAGCGTTTGTAGGTTATCTAAATTCGGCCCAGCAAATTCTTCAGGAACAATACGCTTTAGGTGGCTCTTTCGCGATAGTTTTCGGCTTCCTCGCGCTCTCTATAGGCATAGCTTCATTTGCTAATTCAAGGTGGGTATATCAATTTGGCATGGAAAGAATCTGCCATACCTCTTTACTGGTGATGGTGGGCGCTACAAGCGTCTTTTTACCAATCAGCCTGTTCTTCGGCGGAAATCCGCCTCTTTTCTTGCTGCTTCTCTACTTTTCAGTGGTTTTTTTCTGCTGCGGCTTGATGTTTGGCAACTTCAACACTATGGCTATTCACCCACTTGGCCATATTGCAGGGGCTGCCAGCTCTGTTATCGGCTGTATTCAAACCCTGCTATCAGCTAGCCTTGGGGCGACCATTGGCTATCTCTATAACGGAACAGTTAACCCTCTGATCACAGGTTTCTTTATACTGGGGATTTGGTCTTTTTTATTGGTTTCCCGTTTAAGCAAAAGCCAACAAATTCAGGCTGCTTAGACTTGCTTGCTGTTGCTGCGGTGGCACAAACAAACAAGTTTAATTTATCTCAATTGTTGCACAATTTAACGTTAACTCCTGCGGACTTATAATGTTAGTATCTCTGTTGAAATGCCTATGGCTCAACATAAAATAAGAGTAATATCAGCTAGTTCTTAGTGAGTTGTTGATAAAGCTCTAGAAAATTTTTAGTAATCAAGTAGGTCGTGTCAGGATAGTCTTAACAATAATTTAGACATTTCCTCAGTAGGAAATATCACCGCTTAAAGGGGTAAAAAATGAAAATACTACAAAGCGTTAAAACAACATCTGTTGCTTTTTTCTTAATGCTTGGATTAACCCAATCTGGATATGCTGCTCTTGTCGATATGGCAGAATATCAGGACTGGGATGGTGTAGCAGCCTCAATCTCTGCAGAAGACATCAATGCCGCTCAAGCAGATGGCATGAGTGCATTATTCTGGGCCGTATACCATGAAGAAGCAGATATGGTAA
>Ga0222714_10000805_pt1 | contig 35687 bp, 28 predicted proteins | sample C33_3DmetaG_FD_165048 | JGI IMG/M metagenome (GOLD analysis project Ga0222714, IMG submission 165048) | Estuarine water microbial communities from San Francisco Bay, California, United States - C33_3D | ecosystem: Environmental > Aquatic > Marine > Unclassified | place: USA: California...
TGCGATGTGTTGCAAGCAGATGGCGGCACGCGCACTGCTGCAATTACGGGTGCCTATGTGGCGCTCGCGCTTGGTCTTGATACGGCAACCCAGCGCGGATTGCTGCTGCCAACATCAAAAGTATTAATTGATTCGGTTGCTGCAGTAAGCGTTGGAATTATTAGTGATGAGATTAGATTAGATCTACATTACGACGATGATGTGGCAGCTGATGTCGATATGAATGTAGTTATGACTGGTGCTGGCAATTTAGTTGAAGTACAAGGAACTGCTGAAGGCAAAACTTTTCAGCGCGCAGCCCTGGATCAGATGTTGGATTATGCTGCTGCAGGTTGTGTTGATTTAACCAAATTACAGTTAGCTGCACTTAATAAATGAACTCAATAGTAGTTGCCAGCACAAATGCACATAAAATTAAAGAGATTGCTGCCATTTTAAAACCATATGGCTGGGAGGTGAAATCCCTGCTTGATTTTCCTAATCTGCCAGATGTCCGCGAAACCGGTTCAACTTTTGAAGAGAATGCAATTTTGAAAGCAACCACAATTGCAAAAGTTTTAACTCAACCAGTGCTCGCAGATGATTCGGGAATTGAAGTTGATGCGTTAAACGGCATGCCTGGTGTGCTATCTGCAAGATGGGCAGGTAGTCAAAAAGATGACAGTGCAAATTTAAATTTATTGCTTTCACAACTAGCAGATGTCCCAGCTGAACGCAGAGCTGCTCGATATGTTTGCGTTGCCGCTTACGCAACCCCTGCTGGCGAAACTAAGACTGCGCGCGGTGAATGGGAAGGCGTTGTGGGATTTGAGCTAGCTGGATCAAATGGCTTTGGCTATGACCCGATTTTTTATCTACCTGAATTAAGAAAATCGGTGGCGGAGCTCAGTTCAGCACAGAAGGATGAAAAAAGTCATAGGCATAGAGCCTTTAACGCACTTGTGCCAATCATCAGTTAACTGAATCAAAGAAGTCGGCCGTAAAGCAGACTCCAAGCGCTCGGTGTCCACAAAAATGACCATTTTGTGAGGGATCAAGGCTGACCGTCTACGATTAGCTCCTCAAGACAAATAAGCAAGGAGCCGGTTCGTGGCGCAGTTATTGAACAAGGTTTTACGAGCTGGCGAAGGCAAAAAACTTAAACGAATTCAACTTATTGCTAAGGCAGTAAATGAGTTAGAACCTGAGTTCATCGCGCTATCAGATACCGAACTGCGTGAGTTAACAGATCAATATCGGCAACGCTTAACAGCGGGTGAATCCCTAGATGATTTGTTAATTGAAGCATTTGCAACAGTACGAGAAGCTGCCAAAAGAACGCTGGGTCAACGCCATTATGACGTTCAGTTAATGGGTGGTGCGGCGCTGCATTTTGGGAATATTGCGGAGATGAAAACCGGCGAAGGTAAGACCTTGGTTTCTACGCTGGCGGCATATTTAAATGCGCTACCAGGTGATGGCGTTCATGTAGTTACTACAAATGATTACCTTGCAGAGCGTGACTCAGAATGGATGGGTCGAGTTCACAGATTTTTAGGTTTAAACGTTGGCGTAATTTTATCTAATATGAGTGCAAGTCAGCGACGTGAAATGTATGCAGCTGATATTACTTATGGCACAAATAATGAATTTGGATTTGATTATCTTCGTGACAATATGGCCTGGGACCCAGCTGAGTTAGTGCAGCGCGGTCACAATTTTGCAATTGTTGACGAAGTTGACTCGATTTTAATTGATGAAGCTCGAACCCCACTTATTATTTCTGGACCTGCAGATGAAGCAAACGAGCTGTATTCACAGTTCGCAAAGGTTGCAAATCAACTTAACCGTGATGCGCACTATGAAGTCGATGAGAAAAAGCGCACAGTTGGCGTAACTGAAGCTGGCATAACCAAAGTTGAGCAGCTACTTAATATTGATAATTTATATAAGCCAGAAAACACCCCACTAATTGGGTTTTTAAATAACTCACTAAAGGCAAAAGAGCTCTATCGTCGCGATCGCGATTACATTGTTAAAGATGGTGAAGTATTAATCGTTGATGAACATACCGGACGCGTGCTTTCTGGTCGTCGCTATTCCGAAGGTATGCACCAATCTATTGAAGCCCGCGAAGGCGTCACGATTAAGCAAGAGAATCAAACACTGGCAACTATCACGCTGCAGAACTATTTCAGACTTTATAACAAACTCTCAGGCATGACTGGTACTGCGATGACTGAAGAGGGTGAATTTGATCGAATCTACAAATTAGGCGTTGTTCAAATTCCAACTAATAAAAATATGAGCCGAATTGATCAGGCTGATTTGGTCTATCGAACCGAAGCGGCAAAATTCAACGCAGTTGTTTCAGATATTGCTGAGCGCAACAAGGTGGGCCAACCAGTATTAATTGGTACCACATCAGTTGAAAAATCAGAGCTACTTTCAAATTTGCTGCGCAAAGCAGGCGTTAAACATGAAGTGCTAAATGCAAAACAGCACGATCGGGAAGCTGCAATTGTGGCGATGGCTGGCAAGAAGTTTGCAGTTACAGTTTCAACAAATATGGCAGGCCGAGGTACTGACATCATGCTGGGCGGCAATGCTGAGTTCCTGGCAGATCAGGAGCTGCAGCACAGCGGTTTGGATCCAGTTGAAGCGGCCGCTGAATATGAGGCAGCTTGGCCTGCTGCATTAGCCAAATCGCAAAATTTAGTTGCCGCAGAGCACAACGAAGTAGTTGCGCTTGGTGGGTTATATGTGCTTGGTACTGAACGCCATGAGAGCCGACGAATTGATAATCAGCTTCGTGGTCGATCAGGTCGACAAGGAGATCCAGGCGAGAGTCGATTTTACCTATCGCTCACCGATGACTTAATGCGCCGATTTAAATCAGATCTAGTTGATTCTTTCCTGCGTAGATTTAATGTGCCAGATGATGTACCAATTGAAGCCAAGATGGTTTCAAATGCAATTAAAAATGCGCAGACCCAAGTTGAGCAACAAAACTTTGAGATTCGCAAAAACATCTTAAAGTATGACGAAGTTATGAATCAGCAGCGAAAAGTTATTTATACCGAACGCCAACGTGTGTTAGCGGGAGCTGATCTGAAATCAGAGCTGCAAGAGTTTATGAGCGACACCATTAATGGCTACATCGTGGCGGCTACTGCAGATCCTTATGAAGAGAATTGGGATCTTGAGGAGCTATGGACAGCGCTTCGACAACTTTATCCAATCTCAATTACGCCAGATCAACTGCGCGAACGGCTAGGCGGCGTACTTAATACCGATGGCATGATCGAGCAAGTGTTAGCGGATGCCAAAGCTGCTTATCAAGCACGTGAAGAATCTTTAGGCGCAGAAGTTATGCGCGAATTAGAGCGCCGGGTAGTGCTAAGTGTGCTTGACACAAAATGGCGTGAGCATTTATATGAAATGGATTACCTGCAAAACGGTATTGGACTTAGAGCGATGGGGCAGCGAGATCCGCTAGTTGAATATCAACGCGAAGGTTTTGATCTGTTTGTTGCCATGATGGATAGCGTCAAAGAAGAAGCTGTGACTTATGCATTTGCCGCACAGGTGCAAGTAACACCTGCAACCGAAAATGTTCAAGTAGATGCACCAGGACTTGCTAAGGCTCACACTACCGCGCTTACTAGTGGCGATTTAGAGTATCCAGATACGCCGCGCAATTCCAGCTGCCCTTGTGGTTCTGGTAAGAAATATAAGCGCTGCCATGGAGATCCACGCCGCTAACCAAAAACAATTGCAGTGGCGCGCCATCTGCCATGCTGCACTTCTAGTCGCAATGCAATTGCTCTTGATCTTTTAGCGCCTTGAATTACTATTGCCGCTTCGGCAACTTCATCTGTTGGCATACAAACTCGCACACTTCGAACTAGTGGGCGATGTCTTGGACTAAGCCCTGCAAGCCGCTGGGCATGCGCATTGATAACTGCATACACCTCAGGGCTAAGCAGCATTGCCAGCTGCGACACGGATCTTGCACCAGCAAGCACCTCCAAAATACCTGCAACAAGCTGTGAAGCCCAGATCGCTGGATCTCGTTGACCAATTCTTAACATAGGTGAAAGTTGAATCTGTGCTGAGTTTGATTGGCCTGGATGAGTTGGGATTGGTGAGAACTGAAGCGCAAGCTGCGGCTGGCTGTAGTTAGCTGCTGGTTTCGATTCGCCAAATATGATCGAATCAGTGTTTATTGCAGGTGGCGGGGCAATGACGATGGGATTTATAGTGGTTAGATGCACGGTACTCCTTTAGTTAGTTAAAGTGTTAAGGGAGTTAGTTGAAATTGCTATCACCCAACTAGATGAGCACCAGAGCTGGTGAAGAAAAAATACTGAATAATTCAAGATCAATAGATTTTTCAAATGGAAGAACAAAACCCATATCTGCAAGAGCTGAACGAAGAACTCACAAGCATCTGGAGCACCGAAAATCGCTTTTCCATCAATGCTGAAATAGAACAATTAAGTCAAGCAAATATGTTGCAACTAAGTCTTGCAACTAGATTAGCTGCTGCAAAACAATTACTAAGAATAAAATTAATAACAGATGACCTAATTCTTGGTGAATTATTACGCGCCGGCGCAGATGCGGTGCTGGTTCGCAGCTCAATGACTGTCCAACTTATTCCGCTAACCAGCATTGAATATGTGGCGCAGTTACCAAAGGCAGGTAATCCAAATCAGCTGCGTAAGTTGCTATTTGTCCCGGTACTTTTTGAACAACTAAAGCAACGAATTATTGTTGATTTTAAATCTGGGGAACGAATCATGTGTGAGCTCGTTGAGATTTGGCAAGATTGCTTTGACATTGCTTTAGCTAATCAAGTAATTACTATTAGTTATAATCAGGTGCTAAAAATAGAGGTGGGCAGTTAATGCCAAAGCGCCGTCGAAACATAGTTAAATCAAAAATGCCCTCTGCGCCGCGAGCAAAAATTTCAACTTTTGCTCGCGTCCCAAAAGTGCTTGGAGCAGGATTATTTATAACGGCAGTTTTAATTGGTATGGCCGCTATATCTAGTCCGGTTGAGATGCAGCAAGCGGTGGCATACAAATCAGCTTTGCCAGCTGGCACCAAACTAACACTGGCAGATTTAGAAGTTATTTTGCTGCCAAAAGTTGCAGAGTTAACTAATTATCAAGTTACCACTGCCGATTTGATTGGAAAAGAACTTCTTCATGCAGTTAGCGCAAAATCGCTCGCTGCTAGTGCAAATGTGTCTAGCTTTACTTCAAGATTGCAAGAACTAACTATAAGTTTTGATCAAAAGTCACTCCCTGCCCAAATAGCTAGCGGTGATGTCTTTGATCTTTGGGTGATTCCGCAAGATCTAGTTGGGAATACCACAGGTGCAGCACAGTTAGTTCTAGCTGATCTACCAGTTGCTGCAATAGCTGAATTAAGCTCAGGGATCAGTGTTGAAATTCCAATAACCTTTTTCATTATGCCTGATCGAATCGCAGCTGTGTTAGATGCTATCGCAGCTTCAAAGCCTTACTTGGTCAGAAAATGAGCTTAAACATAGTGATTGCAACTGCTGATTTGCAGCTGAATCGAGCCATCAGTTCTAGAGTGCTGCATCCAGTTGTTGGGATGAATTTATTAGGAGTAGTTGAAGATGCAGTTGAATTAATTGCACTGCTAAATAGCGCTGAAGCCGATTTAGTAATTATTGATGCCAACCTACCTAGGCTGGAAAAAAACTTAGTCAAACTAATCGTACAAAAAGTTGATCTGCTAACTATTAAAACCACCGATAACTCACAGCTGCGAAAACTGGGTCTAAATCACAGCGCTATTGATTTAGCTCAGCTGGCAGCAGAGCTAGGAAAACTAAAGCCAGCTGTGACACAGTTAGAATCCACAATCGGGCAAGGTCGAATTGTGGCTATCGCTGCAATTGCGTCTGGTAGCGGTGCTTCTGCGGTTGCGATCAGCATGGCACAGCTTCGATCGATGCTCGAAAGTGTGTGTTTAGTTGATTTTGACCTAACACATCCAAGCTTGGCAGCTCAGTTAAATCAGCATGCCAGCACATCGGGGCTGCTACAGCTAACACAGCAGCTGCAATACGCGCCGCTTACCGCAGCTGAGTTAGCGCAGCGCTGCATTCAAATCACACCAGCGCTGCGATTACTGCCAGGGCTAGCTGCTGCTAATCAGTTAATTGATTTAGATTTAAACGTAATGGATGAAGTGATCTGCGCTGCTAGCGAGCTAGACCAGCTTGTTGTTATAGATCTTGGACAATTGCAGCCATTAGGCGCTATTGCCAAATTTCAACAACAGGTAATAGCAAGTAGTGCGGAATTAATTTTAGTAACAGCAGCAGATCCAATCTCAATGCTGACAACTTGTAATTGGCTGGCCAAAAATGCAGTTAATTATCAAAATAAACTGCAAATCATTGTTAATAAAACTACTTCGCGAACAGCCAATTATGAGCTCAGTAAGTTAATTGCTGAATCTTCAACCATAGCCCCAGCAGCCTTTTTGGTTTCCGATGCCAAGCTATTTGAGCAGGCAATCTGGTCGGGGGAGGCAGCTGTTGCGCTTAGGCCAAAATCAAAATTCTCGCAAGCAGTTGCAAGCTGGCTGCAGCTTACAAAAACAAACACTGAAGTTATCCCAATTAAGCCTGGTCAGCAGCATGGCCTTAAGCGATTACAGCAAGCTAGTTAGGTTTATTTTGATCAGCTTTAATCTCAGCTAACAGCTCTCTAATCTCGGCGCGGATGTAATCACGCGTAGCAACGTCACCTAAAGCGGCACGAACTGCAGAGAGCTCGCGAGATAAGAATTCTGTATTTGCATGTAAGCGTTCGTTATGTGCACGATCTTCAGCATAAGTGACGCGATCGCGGTCAGTTTGGCGGTTTTGAGCTAGCAAAATCAATGGAGCGGCATATGAAGCTTGTAATGAAAGCACCAAGGTTAAAAAAATGAATGGGTACTCGTCATACTTTAAATACTGTGGTGCAAAAATGTTTAGCGCTAACCAAGTTGTTACCACAATTGTCATCCAGCCAATAAATTGCCAAGATCCAATAAAACGGGCAATCCGCTCACTGATTCGACCAACTCGTTCGGGATCCCGCTGAATACGAATTGATTTTGTAGCGGGTTGATCTAGTTTGCGGTTAGCCATTTTCCACCTCGGGTTGATCGCGCCAATCACTTGGCAGCATATGGTCAATTAGGTCATCAGCTGTAACAGCGCCAATTAGTCTGCCCACCTCATCAATTACGGGCAGTGCAACTAGGTTGTAAGTAGCAAATCTGCGGGTCACATCACTTAAGGGAGCAGCTGGATGAATTGCTTCAATAGTGGTATCAAGCACTGATGAAACTAATGTAAATGGCGGTTCACGCAGCAATCGCTGAGTATGCGCAATTCCTAAGAACCTGCCAGTTGGTGTCTCAGTTGGAGCTCGCACCACAAAAACCTGCGCTGCTAGCGCAGGGGTTACAGCCTTAACTCTAACTGCCGCTAGCGCATCGGCAACAGTTGCATTTGCCGGCAGAATCACTGGATTAGATGTCATCATGCCGCCAGCTGTGTAATCGCCATAGGTTAATAGTTGTTTTAACCCAGCAGCATCAGTTGGCTCCATTAAATTTAAATAAGCAGCTGCGCTCTCGGGTGACATCTCACTGAGTACATCTGCAGCATCTGCTGGATCCATCTCTTCTAAAATATTTGCAGCTCGAGATAATTCAAGTCCTTGCAAAAGCGCCACCCGGTCATCATCTGGCAGCTCTTCTAAAACCGCAGCAAGTACTTCATCTGCTAAATCTCGTGCAAATTGTAATCTAACTTCATAGGAAAGCGTTAATAGAAATTTTGCCGCATCCGCTTCATGCATCTCATTTACCTGAGCGAGTAGTTGCTGCTCTTCACTTGCAGTTGCTAGGTGCGATTCAATTTGTAGCTCTGACCAATCAATCAAGGTCTCAACTGCTCGTCTCATAAAACCACTTGATGATTCCCGCACAAACACAGTTGTTATTGACCACTCTCTAGCCTTTTGATCTAGCTGCATTGCCATATCGACAATTTTTTGAGAGTTGGGTTTACTTTTAACGTTAAAATTAGAATTGCGCAGCTGGCCCAGCGCTAACACCTCGTCAGCATGCAGTTGAAATCGACGTAAATTTAAAGTGCCCGTTGTAACAACTTGATCAGCAGATATGTCAGTGATTCTTCCCATCGGAACAAAGATTCTGCGTTTTGGGGGCACCTCAACAACTAACCCTCGAACTCGGGGCAGCCGCAGCGGAGCTGGTCGAGAAAGCACTGCATCTCGCACCCGTCCAACTTGGTCCCCGTTTGGATCAAAGACAGCTGTGCCGGCTAATCTGGCAAGAAAAACGCGGTGTTCCATGTGCATAGGCTAACTCAATTAGGCAGGCTTTAGGGTCGCGTTATGAATTCTCAGCATTACCGCACAGATCTAACTGCGCTGGCAATCGCAATTGTGGCGGTTTCAAGCTCAGGACCGATGATTGCAGCCTGCGCTGCTCCTGCACTAGCGATAGCTTTTTGGCGATGTTTTATTGGCGCCACAGTTACAGCACCATTTGCATGGCTAAAAAATCAAGAGATTTGGCGTAATTTAACTAGGCGAGATTTAGTTGGTGCAGCGCTAGCTGGATTTTTTCTAGGACTGCATTTTGCCGCTTGGATTCCATCACTTAGGTATACATCAATTGCAGCATCAACTGCAATTGTGGCTACCCAGGTTGTTTGGGCTGCGTTAATTGCGCATGGCCTTGGCGTTAAAGCGCCAGGTAAAGAATGGTTTGGCATTGCAATTAGTCTCATTGGCGTAATTATGCTTACTGGAATTGATGTGAGTTTGAATCCAACAGCGCTAATTGGAGATTTATTAGCGCTGTTAGGTGCAATGTTTGCTGCAGCTTATATGACAGTTGGCCAGCGAGTGAGAAAAAATATTCCAACTAGTGTTTATACAACTTTAGTTTATGCAGCAGCGGCAGCTGTGCTTTTGGTTTTTGTGCTGGTCTCAGATTCGCCGCTAACAGGTTATGCCGCACGCGATTGGATTTTAATTCTGGGCTTAACTGCAATTGCTCAGCTGCTAGGGCACACCTTAATGAATATGGCGCTGCGCTCACTTTCAGCAACCACAATTAGCTTGGCAATTTTATTAGAGATGCCAGGTGCGGTTTTAATCGCTTGGTTCTGGCCCGGGCAGCAACCACCTTGGCAGATATTTCCAGCAGTTGTGTTAATTATGACAGGGCTGGTGATTGTGATTAGCTCAACTAGAGCTGGCTACGCCAAAACTGATCAAGCACAGTTGTAGTTTCTGCAACATTTTCTACATTTGGTGAATGAGCTGAATTTGAAATCACTACATACTCACCTTTAATGATCTCCGCCAATTCTTGCTGTTGCGAAATTGGCCAAGCATCATCATTAACGCCGTGAGTTACTAAAACTGGCAATCCTGCTGCAGTTAACTTAGCCAGCTGCTCTGATAGATCAGCTTGATCAATTAAAATCTGAGCTTTGCCAAGCAGCGCTGCAGTTTTACTGCCGCTCCACCTATTTCTTAAGAACTGCTCAACTTCGGCATTTTTGATTTGTCCTGCAGCTTTCATCTCAGCGATGCTGGTATCAATTCGCGTTGCCTTATTGCCAGCTCGCAGGTCGGCTTGAAAATCTTTAAGCCAGTCATAGCTGGTGCCAGGGATAGCGCCGGGGCCGGAGCAGAACAGCGTCAGTGAAGCTAATTTAACTCCAGTTAGCGCAGTTGCCTGCGTTACTAATCCGCCAAATGAATGACCGAGCAGATGCACTGGCTCAGTAAAAGTGTTAAGCAGCTCTTTTAGGTCGGTTGCAAATTCAGTCATGGTGTAATCAGCTTCAAGCTCAGAGCCAGCAGTTTCGTAACAGCCGCGCTGATCGATCGCAACTGCTCGCCAACCAAGCTTGGCAAGCTCTGGCAGTAAATGAATAAAATCTTCTTTGCTACCAGTAAAGCCGTGAATTAATAGCGCTGTACCAATTGGCTCACTTTGTGGAGTAGCTTCTAAGGCAGCGAATTCCCCACGAGTGGTTTTGATGCGGTATCGAAGCTCGTTCGCTGCTAACTCCATTGACTCTGGCGTGCTCATTTGTCTCTTATTTTACTTGTTCGCTGTCTAGTTCGGTCAGTTTGTTTTGGTTTGGCTGCAGGTCTATCTGCAGGGCGCCCATTGGATTTTGAAACTGGCTTAGGTTCAGCTTGAGCCATAGGTTTTGCTGGAACTAATCTGCCTTTAGTTCCAGGCTTAATTCCCAGCCCAACATAAACATGCTCGCTGCTGGAGTAAGTTTCAATCGGATCGGCAAAGGCCAAGCCCAGCGTTGCATTAATTCGCTCCCAGCGAGGTAAATCAGCCCAATCAACAAATGTCACCGCCACACCAGATGCGCCAGCGCGCCCAGTTCGACCGATTCGATGCACATATGAATTTTCATCTTCTGGGCAATCAAAATTAATTACATGGCTAACCGCATCAATATCAATACCTCGGGCTGCAACATCTGTGGCAACCAAGATGTTTGCCTTATCACCTTTAAATTGCTCAAGTGATTTCTCTCTGGCCCCCTGGCCCATATCGCCATGCACACTAACGGCTTTAAAGCCGCGCTCTAATAAGTCATCTGAGAGCTTTTGAGCGTTACGTTTAGTTCGACAAAAAATAATTGACTTGGTGCAAGTATCTGCTTGTAGCACGCGAGCTACAAGTTCTGGCTTATCCATCTGATGTGCCCGCCAAACATGCTGCTCGATCGCATCCACAATTGAGTTATCAATATCATCTGGATTCACTGCTCTGATATGAACTGGTTGCGTCATGTATTTACGTGCAAGATTAATTATCTGCCCTGGCATAGTTGCTGAGAACAACATAGTTTGCCGCTTTGCTGGCAGCTTGCTGATTAGTTTTTCAACGTCAGGCAGAAATCCCATATCAAGCATCTCGTCTGCTTCATCAAGCACCAGCACTCGAACCCAGTTGAGATCTAAATGACGTTGATTCGCCAGATCCAGCACTCGACCAGGGGTGCCCACAATTACATCTACTCCAGATTTCAAAACATCAATCTGTGGTTCATACGCTTTACCGCCGTATAAACACAAAATTCGAACCCCCAGTTCTGCTGCTGCATTCTCTAAATCTGAAGCCACCTGAATGGCAAGCTCACGGGTAGGCGCTAGCACTAGCGCTTGCGGTTTGTTTTCACCTTCACCAAGTTCTTCATACTGAGCTGTATTTGGAATTACCAGCGCTTGTAATAGCGGAATTCCAAAACCAAGAGTTTTGCCGGTGCCAGTTTTAGCCTGACCAATTATGTCTTTGCCGGCAAGGCCTAAGGGAAGTGTTAGTTCTTGTATTTGAAATGCATCGGTAATACCAATTTTTGCTAAGGCACTGCAAATTTCTGGTTTTACGTTTAGTTCTAAAAAATTCATCAGTTGAAACCAACCCGAGTAGCTGCTGCAGCGCCAAATTCAACGTAGGCGAGCTTTGCTACTGGAACCATAACCCTTCGACCTTTAGCATCTGTTAGATCTAACAGCTCGCCTTTTGCGATGCTGTCTGCAACGAGTTTTGCCACTTTAGTGGCGTCATCTTCCATCTCAAGCACAATCTCACGAGTGGCTTGTTGAACCACAATTCGAATTTCCATTACTCCTCTTTCAAAAACTTAATCAATCGTTGGGTTAGTTAGCGGGAATGAAGAAATACCCCGCCACGCTAATGCTGCTAGCAACCTAGTTGCTAAATCTTTATTTACGCCACCTTGTTCAATCCAGCGCTGAGCTGCATTCTGCGCTAAACCAGTTAGCGCTGCACCAAGAATCACTGCCTGCTCACTTGGAATCTGGGTATTTTGAGCAATCACGCTGCCAACTAACTCAGCACAGTCATGCTCAGCTTTGGTTACCCGAAACCGAACTGCTGGCTCATTAATTAAGTCACCTGAATAAACCAATTTAATTCCGCTGGCAGGCTCTTCAATCAAATCAAAATAAACTGAGATTGTTGCGCGCAACCGTTGTCGGTTATCTGTGGTGGATCCCAGCGCAGTTTTTATCCGCTCCAGCAATGTGTCACAGCCTTGATCTAGCAGCGCTAAATAAAGCTCCAACTTGCTCTCAAAATGCTGATAAAGCACTGGCTTGGAAACCCCGGCTCGATCGGCAATTTCCTCCATCGAGGCAGCGTGATAGCCGTGAATTACAAAGGCATCTCGGGCTGCTGAGAGCAGCGCTGTCCGGCGCTCTTCACGGGGCATTCGAACTGGTTGCTCGGCATTAATTGAACTCACAGGGCTAAGGGTAGAGGTAACGCAGCTGGGCTGCTGGCTTGGCTTAAGTTACAGGGATTCTTTACGGGTTAAATAGTTAAATCCAAGCCAACCTGGCAAAACTGGCAGCCAGAACGTAACTAATCGATACAACAGCGTCACGCTGATGGCAGTTGCCGCCGGTAACCCACCTGCGGTTAGCGCAGCAACTAAGACGGCCTCAACTGCGCCTAAACCGCCCGGAGTTGGCGCAAGCGAGCCAAGCGTTGCGCCTGCTAAATAAATAAATGCAACTGTGATCAGCGCAGTGTCATCACCAAATGCTCGAATCGATGCTGCCAAGCAGAAGATATAAGCCATATTCATTCCAACCGCACCAAACATCGCAAAAACTAACCGGCGTGGTTCACTGATAACTTTTACTAAAGCTGGCGCCATTTGATTTCGAAAATTTGCAGTGATGTCAAGCAACCAATTTCTTCCAATTGGAATTGTGAGCACCAGAACTAAGACAAATGCAATTACCGTAACTGCTAAAATCAGCCACCTAGGTGGATCAAAACTTAGTTGCGTTGAGGTGCCAGCAATAACACTAACTGCAATCAACATCAAAATATGGGTTGCAAACATAGTGATCTGACTCATAGCAACTGTTGCACCAGCAGCCCCAGGGGTAAATCCTGCTCGTTGTAAAAATCTCACATTAACGGTTACCGCACCAACTGCAGGTGGTGTAACTAAGGTTAAAAAACTTCCAGCTAGTTGGGCAATAAATGCCTTAATCCAATCTACTTTTTTAGTAGCAAATGCAGTTAGCGCAAAAGTTGCCCCAATATAAGTCAGTGCTGAAAATGCGAGCGCCACTAGCATCCAATTTGTATTTGCTGCACTAAAGATATTAATTAAATTAACTTCAGCAAGCTGATTTAGCGCCGCATATCCAGCACCAACTGAAAGTGTTAATAACAAAATTGTGCGAGGCCGAAGTCGCTGAATATTTAGGGGCTCAGTTGCAGTATCAAAGCCAAGCCCAGCAAGTTCGCTGCGAAGCTCACCTAAGCTTGATTTATTTGCTTTTAGATTTGCTCGCGAAACTGGGCTCATCGCAATTGGTTGCAGCAAGCGAGCAGCATAAAACACTTTAGATTTTGACAGTTCACTAATAGCAATTTGAACTGCTTGAGCTGCACCTATTAACTGAGTTGTGGCAAGCAGCAGCTCTGCTACATCCAGCGCGATTAACAGTTTAGGGGCTGCAATCACTGCAGTATCAAGGTTTTTCACCACAATCTGGCTTTGATTTAACCCAAACGAATTTAGCGTGGCATTGCGATGTGCAATATCTGATTGATGCAACTTAGCTAACTCTTGCCACACCTGGGCTATCACTTGATTCAAATTAGGAGTATCAATAGTGATCTCAGCTGTTGCTAGCCGTTCACGCAAAATAACAATTGCATCAGCATTTATTTCTTTGATCACATAAACCTCAGTAGCTGCTGCGCCCGCATTATGAGCTGCAAGATTAGCAAGCATTAATCGCTCCGCCTTAGCTCGCATTGCAAGTCCAGCACCAGATTCAATTCCACGTAGCCGAATTGCTCGCCAAAATCCAGCAATAAAACCAGCGCGATCTGAATCTCGGTCTAATATTTCAAGCGTAACTTTTTTACCGCTGGCCAAAACAGCGTGATAAGTAGTTGGGTTGATTTCTAAAAAATCAGCTTCACCCAATCCGAATTCGGGAATTCCTTCAACTATCTGCGAAAGACTTGGCCGCGTGGAAGGAGTTCCTAGCAAGATTCGAACAATTAATCCTGCGCTGATTCCGCCAACAACACTAAGTACTTGAGCGATCAGAGTTGAAGATCCAGCCAACACAGTTGACCACGCTAATACTGCAGTAATTGAGATGGTTGCAATCGACCAATATTTTCGCTCTGTTAATCGCAGCACAACTGCAAGAGCAAGAGTTGCGGCAAGTAAAGTATTAATTGGAGTGGCAGTAGTTGAAGCAGAGCCAATAAACATCGTAACTAGATCAAAATTTGAAGCTGAGGTGATGTAACTATTTGCTGCAATCGCAGCGATGATCGCAATTAATGCTGCCAAATGCGCTTGTAGAACTAATTTAATTTTTCGCTCCAGCAATCCCAGGATCACAAAGGCAGCGGGCAATAGCACTGCGAACGTGCCACCTATTGCGGTTAGCAAAACCACAATGATGCTGGGTAGTAATCGAGTAGCTTGCACAATGTCAGACTGCAGCCCGGTTGTGGTTTGGGCAGCTAAGTTTCCAGCTGCAAAAACCAAGGCACCAATCACCACAACAACTAGCAATCTAGCCAGGTCAGCAGGGCGTCTTACTTGGGCCGGAACAGATATCACCTGCACATCGTGCCATGAACGGCTTAAATCAACGCAGTTGTCCGAGGAAATGACCACAATGTGCCAGTGACCATCCAATTAAGGCTGCCAGAACAAGAACCGCAGATCTCGCTCTCCGACCAGCAGCAACTGGCATTAGGCGCCGATTCAGGTGTGCAGCTGTTGCTTGGCGCCGCCGGAAGTGGGCGAAGCACCACTGCGCTTATGGCAGCGCAGTTAGCTGTGGCAAAAGTTGGACTTGCTGATGTTTGGGTGATTTCAGCTAGTCGAACGGGTGCTTCACAATTTCGCGAAAAATTAATATCGATTAATCCTGCAACAACACCAAGAGTATTTACCATCTCCGCATTGGCATACGCCATGCTGCGAACACAAGCAATTCATGCATCAGCTGGTGAAGTTAATTTAAAAATGCTAACTGGTCCGCAGCAGGAAGCTAGAATTCGAGACATACTTGCTAATTCAGCTACTAACTGGCCGGAAAAATGGAAATCTGCTCTTAACACAAAAGTTTTCGCAAGTGATCTGCGCCGCTGGATTGATATTAATAGGGCAACTAAGCAATGGCATTCTGACCCAGTACTTGCTAAACCATTAAAAGATTTTGTAAATATTTTACTTACTCAAGCAGCAGCAGCCGCGGAGCTGAGTTACACCGAAGCAAATTTGAATGCAACCGAGTTGTTGAATTCAGATAAATTTGTTGCGACCAAATATTTTTCACCAAAAGCCATCATCGTTGATGACTTACATGACTTTGATCAGTCACAACTAGATTTACTGGTTGCTTTAGTGAAGCAAGCTAGTTATTGCTTTGTAACTAGCAATGCTGATGCGGCAGTGCTTAGTTTTCGCGGTGTTGGAATAGAAACTACCAAGCGATTTCGTGACGCAGTTTCACCAACAGTGCATACGCTGGATATGGTTTATCGATATGGCCAACCAATTGGAAGTTTAGTTAAAGAATTTTTGCCAACCTTGGCATCACCTGATTTAAATGAACTAGAAGCCAAAAAAATCAGAGATCCAAAATTCTCGCAGCCCGATACTGGCAAGGTTGAATTTGAAGTTGCTGCTAGTGAAGCTATTCGTGATGCATTAATAGTTGACCGAATTATGCAAGCGAAGGTAAATCACAAACTTGAATATAACGAGATTGCAATTATTGGCAGGTCATTTAGCACGTTAACAAATCTGCGTCGCAGTTTGGCAGAAGCAGCTATCCCAGTTGAATTTTCACCTGACAATGTCGCTCTTGCCAAAGATCCTGCAGTGTCCCAGCTGCTGCAGGCATTAGTAACTGCATCAAAATTTCCCAATCAGGTCACAACTCAGGAAATAGTGCAGTTTGCGCTAAGTGAGATTGTGGGTATGAATCCAGCCATGCTGCGCCGAACTGCACAGGAGCTGCGGATAGCTGGATATTTTGGATCAACTCAAGAAGTTATTGCCAGCGCAATTAAAGATCCAAACCTGCTGGCAGCGCTCCCATTTAGTCCAACCCTGCAACCACTGCGCCGTGCAGCTGCCATTATGTTGAGTTTAGTTAAAACTATCAAAACCTCTAATTCCGTAGCTGAGGTTTTATGGGGAATTTGGCAAGCCAGAGTTTTAACTGAGGTTGCCAGCCAGCTTGGCTATGACGCTGATGAACGCTGGCTGAACTGGCCAGCTCGGCTGCAGTTAGCTGCAACTAATCAATCTGCAGCAGGGCGTAAAGCTGATCGAGATTTAGATGCAGTGCTCTCGCTATTTGATGCAGCTGATCGGGCGGATCGAAACTATCAAGGCACTCAATCTTTGCTTGATTTTATTGCAGAACTAACCAATCAAGATGCAGCAAGTGAAGTATTAATTCAACGATCAGTTTCAGGCGTGGCAGTGCTAACTGCCCATCGAGCTCGAGGTCGGGAATGGAAGTTAGTAATAATTGTTGATTTACAAGAAGGAATCTGGCCGGCAAATAATGTCCGCGAATCAATTATTCAAGCAAGAGATGCAGCTGGACAGCGACAGCGATTAGCTGAAGAGCGCAGATTGGCTGCAGCGGCTGCAGCAACAGCGCAAAACGAGCTAGTGATCTGTGTTATTGATTCCAAGCTGGATCAGGGAACTGCGCCATCGAGTTTGTTAGTAAATTTTGATCTACCAAATCGAATCACCGCAACTCCACCATCGATGCTGACTATTCGAGGATTAATTGCCAGATTGCGAGCAACGAGCATTGATGCTGGCGCATCACCAGAACTTAGAGCTGCTGCAATTAATCGCTTGGGCTATTTAGCTAAATTAGATGATCCTCGCACTCTTCCGGCACGACCGGAGAATTGGTGGTTTGTTGCTGATGTGAGTGAATCTGATCGCAGCATCGTTAATCACGATAAGCAACTTGCAATCAGTGGATCAATGCTTGATAGCGTTACCAAATGTCCAACTCAATGGTTCTTTGAACGCAAGTTAAAAGTTCAAGATCAGCCAGTTGCTAATACTGTTATTGGCCTAACCATTCACTCAATTGCGCAGCAGATAGTCAATACCAAATTGGAACTAACTGAAGCGATAAATCAGTTAACAAAACTGTGGCCATGTGAAATCTTTGATGCCCAATGGCAATCTGAAGTGCAGCTTGTTGAAGCAAAGAACATGGTAACTGCACTTCACGCTTGGATTCAAACTCAAAGCGCAACCGCAATTGGCACTGAACTTAAATTTAAAGTAGTGCACGCTGATCTTGATGTTGTTCTGGTAGGACATATTGATTTACTGCAGCAAACTTCAACTGGAAGCTTTGAAGTTGTTGATTACAAAACTGGATCAACTAAGCCAACTAAAGCTGAATTGCAAGAGCATTCACAATTGGGTATTTATCAATTAGCCGTGAGCAACAGCGAAGAGCTCAATCCCAATCAAGCTCCAGTTAGCGCAAAATTAGTGCAGATTCGATTACGAAACTCTAAAGAGCAAGCAGTTGAACAAGCAGCACCTGATTTAGCTGATGATTCCTGGCTGGTAAACCAAATTCAAAAAGCAAAAACCCATCTGATCTCTGAAGATTTACCTGCCCGGCCAGGTGCGCAATGTCGGAATTGCAAAGTGAAAACAGTTTGTCCTGCAGTTCCAGAAGGGGATCAGGTGGCTGGATGAGCGCGTTGGTAGAAGTAGCTAAGTTAAGTGCTGAACAGCAACTAGCAGTCAGTTACCCAGCTAAACCAGTAGCAATTATCGCTGGCGCAGGTAGCGGTAAGACCACCGTAATGAGTGCACGCGTGCTGCATCTAATTGAAACCAAGCAGGTTGAGTCTGAAGAAATTTTAGGACTTACTTTTACAAATAAAGCAGCAAATGAGCTACGTAATCGAATAGCTAAGCAACTTGGTAAAGAATTTCAAGATAAATTACCAAGTATTGCTACCTATCATGCCTTTGCGCGCCAGCTGTTAATTGATCATGGCGCAAGCATCGGAATTGAGCCAGATCACCGCACTTTGACCGATACCGCGCGAGCTCAACTAGCGCTTAAAGTATTGCGAGAAACGAAAACCGAGATAGCTCAACTAGATTACTCAACCGGTCGACTTGTTGAGATGCTGCTGAAGTTAGATGAATTACTAGCAGAGCATCTGCTAGAAGCCCAAGAAGTTAAAGATTTTGATGCCAACTGGATTGAGCAGTTAACTGCTATTTCAACTAACGCAGATATTAGAAAAGCTATAACTGTTGCCAATCAACGAATCGAGTTATTGGAATTAGTGGCAGAGTTTAGAGCCACAAAGCAGCAGCAGGGATTAGTTGACTTTGCTGATCAGATGCGATTATCAGTTAATCTATTAACTTTAAATCCAGATTTGGTGCAAAACCTAAAACAAAGATACAAATGCGTATTGCTTGACGAATATCAAGATACCTCGGTGGCGCAGCAGCAGTTACTACTGCTGGCATTTGGTGATGGACACAGCGTCACAGCAGTAGGAGATCCGTTGCAATCCATTTATGCCTGGCGTGGAGCTTCAGCTGAAACCACCAGGTCATTCCCATTTTTGTTTCGAACCAAAACAGGTGAACCTGCTCAAGTGCTATCCCTAAGCGATAACTATCGTTCAGCTGCAGGGATATTGCATACGGCAAATGAGTTAATTGCCCCATTGAGATCAGCGAATCCAGGTTCAATTCCGCTGCAGCAGGGAAATTTAGAATGTGGTAGCGGTGAAGTAAATGTGGGCTGCTATGAGAACGCTGCAGCAGAAGTTGCAGCAATTGTTTCGCAGATAAGTGAGTTATTAAATGCTGGCGCTAAGCCTGATCACATAGCTGTGCTTGGACGAACTAGTTCAACTTTATTAAAAATTCATGAAGCCTTATTAGCTAATGAAATACCTGCAGCCCTGATAGGTGTCGAAACAATTTCTAAAACCCCTGAAGTTGTTGAAATTATTTCGCTGATTGAAGCAGCAGCAGACCCCTTGGCGTCAGCTGCAGTTGCAAGATTATTAATTTCGCCACGATTAAATTTAGGAGACCGAGATTTAGCAGCGCTTGCAGATAGATCAGTGCAGTTAGCTAATCAAGTGCTTAGCGATCCTGATACTCCAGTTGAATTGCGATCATTAGATTCACTTACGCAATCCAGCCTGGCTGATGCTTTGAGCGATTTAGGTGATATTGAAATTTCAGCAGCTGGACGAACTCGGATGCGACAGCTTGCTGCTGATATTGAGAGCATCAGAAATGTAAACAGCGCAGTTGATGCAGTTTGGAAAGCAATCATGGTGCTGAATATGGATATTGAATTGTATGCAAATCCAACTAGTCGAATCACCCAGCGATCAAACGTGGTTGCAGGGTTTATGGATTTGGTCAGATCTTGGAGTGATTCCACAGATGATCAAAGTGTTGCCGCATTTATTGCTTGGATAAAAACTGCCAGAAGATTTGATTTGGTGCCAAAAATTGAAGTGCCGCTCGTTGATGGTGCAATTTCACTATTGACAATACATAGAGCAAAAGGACTGGAATGGCCGCATGTATTTGTGCCTGATGTGACAAAAACTGTTTTCCCTGGATCAAAAGGCCGCTCAGTATTTACATCAGTTGTTGACGCTATTGCACATTCGCTGCGGGGGGATCGAAATTCATTACCGCTGGACCCAATTGCAGATAAAAATTCGTTAAAAGATTTTCAAGATGCAATACGACAATATTCGCTTGAAGAAGAGCTTCGATTAGCTTACGTAGCAATTACTCGCGCGCAACTTACAGTGACTATTACATCTTCTTGGTGGGGAGAGACCCAGAAACTACCTCGAGGTCCTTCGGTTATTTACAACGAGATAGCACCAACAGCAACTCAGGTGCTGAACTCAACTCCGCCACCAGATCCAGCGATGGTGAATCCTTATCTTGTTGAGCTAGATGTTTATCGAGGTCAGGCAGATTCGCCATATCGACGCGAGTTAAAGCAAATTGCAGAACAAGTCGCTGCTAGTGGCGCAACAATTGAAACTCCAGCTGGGCTAACTGAAACTGAAGTAGCGCAGGTGCAAAGCTGGGATATTGCAATTAACTGGTTGTTAGCGGCAAATCAGATCAATCAAGTTGAGCTGCCTAATTTAGTTACTGCTTCAAATTTAATTCAGGCAATTCGAACCCCAACTGAATTTGCCCAAGCTTTGCATCGCCCGCTGCCAAAACCGCCATCAAGAGGCGCTGCTAGCGGAACAAATGTTCATAACAAAATTGAGCAGTTCTATAAACAAGCAACCTTGATTGATCTAGATGAACTTATGGATCGCGGCGCTAGATCTGATGTTGCGGCTGAAAAAGCATTTGCAGCTTTTGAAAAATCTAAATATGCAGATATGCAGCCAACCGCAATTGAATGGAGTTTTCAGCTACCAATTGGAAACTTATTAATCCCAGGTCGGATCGATGCTGTTTATAACATCGCTGGAAGATCGGTTTTAGTTGACTGGAAAACTGGCAGGTCAACAAATGCTGACCAACTTCAGCTGGCTATTTATCGCATGGCGTGGGCAAAATTCCATCAAGCCGATCTGGCTGATGTAGCGGCAAGGTTTGTATTTTTACCTGACTTAGTTGAGATTGAATCAACTCAAACTTTAACCTATGAGCAGCTGCATGAACTGCTACTTAATTCTATTAATTGAAGCACTTAACATTAAGTGATCGCCAACTGGCATTTTGGTAGCCTGCACTTCAGTTGTGATTAGATCGCCAGATGTCAAAATGTGATCAAACTGCACTTTTGGTTTCGTAATTGGAAATGTAGGAATCACCGGTGTGCGCTGCCAAGAGGTTAGCGCTTGGATAAATCTTGCTGGAAGATTTAGATCACCTAGAAATACTTTGGGTAGATCAAATTGACTCAACCAACTAAGCGCAGTGCGAAGTTGTCTAATATTTCGACCTGGTACAAAAGATAAATGAGTTGTTGCTATCAGAACTAAACCAAGCTCTGTTTCAACTTCTGCAGCTAGCACTGCTCGCGGCTCATCGCTGATCCAGATCAATTTTGGTTTACCGTTTTCACCAGGGATGGCAATTGGAGTTGTAACTTTTGCGCCAACTAGATCAAGTTGATGCCAGCGCCGAACTGGATAACGCGTGAACAGCGCGATTCCATATCTTGCTGATTTATTGGTATTTGCTAAATCAACATCTGCTTCGCTTGTCGCTTGCCAGTTCTTCTTGCCCTCATCTGGATTGCCTAACAATGTTGGAATAAATCGGTAGTTAGGTAATTTTGTATGAGTGCTGATGAATTCAGCCTGGTCAAGTTGATGACTGCGCTGCTGATATTGATCTATTTCCTGGACAGCAAGCACATCAACTGCCAGCTGCTCGCAACCAGTTTTCAAATCCGCACTTTGAATCACTGGCATGCCATTTGTTGGGGGCTCAGTTAAATTGATGCCATGCATGATGTTCCAGCTGGAAATTTTGAATTTGGCTTCAGCGCTCATTCGCCAAACCTAACTGGGATTCTTGCTTTAGGCTTGGGGAGATGAAACCTGACCCATTGCTGACCTCGCTGATCCTCTCCAGATCCCAGATTAGACGTCGAAACCGAGAGATCTGGACTGATCTTGATTGGTCAGCTGTGAAGTCCAATTCAGCGACAAAGGTCATCTTGATTAAAAGTGGAAAAGTATTTGCACCAAATAATGAGCTGCAGTTCCAAAAAGTTTCTGAAGTGGATCCAGCGCTGATCTGGGTTGATCTGGGAATTGATGATTTCTCAACTCCATATATTGCTGCAATTGATGAATCGGCTGCGCCAGCACAATGGCAGGATCTGCGAGAGCTTGGATCTAATTTAAGCGACATTGATATTGCGCTACTTGTTACAAGCGTCGCAGTTTCAAATTGGCATCTGAAAAATAAATTCTGTAGCAACTGTGGTGATGTAACAATTGTTGAAACTGCAGGCTGGACACGAAAGTGCAATACGTGTGGCGTAAGCCATCACCCTAGAACAGATCCAGCGATAATCTCACTTGTAGTTGATCAACAAGATCGTGCGCTATTAGGCCGAAGAGTGGATTGGTCAGAAGATTTTTATTCAACCTTTGCCGGATTTGTAGAAGCTGGGGAATCCGCTGAGATGGCGCTGATTCGAGAGCTACGCGAAGAGGCTGGGGTGATTGTTAATTATGAAGATATTAATTACAAAGGTTCGCAGGTATGGCCATTCCCAGCTTCTTTAATGCTTGGCTACATTGCAAAAGTTAATCAGAGCAATGCAGTTGCAGATGGTTATGAGATTGCTGAAGTGAGGTGGTTTACTAGAGCGCAGCTACAAGCTGCCTGCACTTCTGGAGAAATAAAACTTCCATCAAAAATCTCAATCGCTCGAGCATTGATTGAAGATTGGTATGGCGAGGAGCTACCAACCAGTTGGTTACGTCCCTAGCGCTGCTAGCAATTGATTAATTGATGGATTTGTCATCGCGGTTCCATCAGGTAGCACCACAGTAGGGACGGTTTGATTTCCGCCGTTTACAGATTGCACATATTCTGCTGCTTCAGCTGAGTGTTCGATATCAATTTCAATATATGCCACACCAGCTCGATCTAGTTGACCTTTTAGGCGTTGGCAATACCCGCACCACTGGGTGCTGTACATAGTTAGCGTCATAGCCGCAGTCTAGGTTTTTCAACGCAATCCGCCCGTTGAGGCAGTGGGTGTGGCTGATTACGCTCATCCAGTGGCCGAACTCCTAGCTCAACTTGACCCAGAGCAGCGTGCTGTTGCTACGGCGGTGCAGGGTCCGGTAATTGTGCTGGCTGGAGCTGGCACTGGAAAAACTAGGGCAATTACGCATCGAATTGCATATGCCATCTCCACTGGGGCACATACCGCAGATTCCACTCTCGCTGTGACATTCACGGTTCGAGCAGCAAATGAAATGAAGGCGCGCTTACAAAAATTGGGAGTTAACGGTGTGCAGGTTCGAACTTTGCATGCATCTGCATATCAGTTAGTTCAACATTTTTGGCCAGAAGTAATTGGTGGTAACGCACCTGCAATTTGCGAGGATACTGACAGCTTAATTGCACGTGCTTTACTAAAACACGGATTAACCGCCGAGCGATCGCTGGTTCGAGACTTGGCATCTGAAATATCTTGGACCAAAGCCATGCGATTAAGCTCGGTTGATTATTTAAATCATGCAGCGCAGCGCGGAATCACCGCCCAGCTTGATGCAGTTCAAATAGCAGAAGTTATGCGCAGCTATGACCAGCTTTTAACTGCAGCTCATCAATGTGATTTAGCAGATATTGTGTTATTGGCAGCTGCCATGATGGAAGATCAACCTCGAATCGCAGCTTCCTTCACTGGGCGTTATCAACATTTCACTGTTGATGAGTATCAAGATATCTCGCCTGCCCAACAGCATTTATTGAATCAATGGTGGGCAGATCGAGATTCAGTTTGCGTGGTTGGAGACCCCGGTCAGGCAATTTACGGATTTGCAGGGGCTAATTCAAATTTCTTAATTGAGTTACAACAGCGCTTTGGCCAAGCAACAATCGCAAAGTTAACGCGCAGCTATCGATCAGCCCCTGCAATTATTCATGCGGCAAATAGCTTTGCTCATATACCAACTGTGAGTCAGCGCGATATTGCAGGCAGCGTTGAAATCAATTCCAGTTCAGATGCTAAAGCTGAAGCAAAATTTATTGCAAAATGGGTTTCAGCACAGGTGGCAGATGGCAAACAGTTAACTGAAGTGGCGGTGCTAAGTCGGTTAAATGCGCAGCTACCAATTATTGATGCCGCATTGCGTGAAGTTGGGATTGCAACAAATTTGGCAAATCAGCAAGCAGGAGTTGATCTACTTACTATTCACTCGGCAAAAGGGCTGGAGTGGAAAGCTGTCGCGATTGCAGGAGTAAATGATCAGCTACTTCCTTATCAACCATTTGGCTCAGTGCTAACTGAGCATCAGCTAGCTGAAGAGCAACGATTGTTCTATGTCGGCATGACCAGAGCTGCTGATAACTTGTTACTTAGTTACAGTCGAGATCGCGGCGCATCAGAGTTTTTAGCAACAATAGGTGCGGATGCTGGAACTGATTTAGTTACAACACATTCAAAAGTCACTCGAAATCAAGTTAAGCCAATCGCTAACACAGCTCCCAGCGTTGCTAAGTGTCGGTTCTGTGCGCGTGGCTTAGTAACTGCTGTTGAGATTGCTGCGGTGAGATGTGATAGCTGCGCCCCATGGGTTGACCCAAAGGTGATGGTGAAGTTAACCAATTGGCGGCAAGAGCAAGCTGAGCTTGAAGGGGTAGCGCCGTTTTTAGTATTCACAGATACCGCGCTGCAGGCAATTGCTGAAGTTGGTGATCTGGCTCAAGCCGCTGAGCTTGGAATTGCTGGGGTAAGCGCTAGCAAGCTTGCGCGCTACAGTGAAGCGTTTTTATTGTTGTTGGCGAAGTAATCCAAAAACCCAGGCATGGATCGTTCGATCTCACCGCGCACGCCAACCTCGGCATTTAGCTGGCTCAGCACACCAATGCAACCCAACCAAACTCGATGCACCAAAACATATTGTGGTGGCAGATTCATTTTTAGTCCGGTTGAAAAATCTGGATTGCGAGGATCATTCACTCGACCAAACTGCTCTCTCATCCAATCTCGATTAAATTCAAACTTCTCAGTTTGTGCTGGCTCAGTAAAAGGTGAAAGGTAATTAAGCACTGCAGTTGGGCTGATCTCGACACTTGGCAAAATAAAATTCTGATCTCGCATGACTTCAATAACACGATCCGCATCACCGCTCATTGCTATTGCCAATAACTGTCCCATTGCTGCTGGAAATCCTTCCGGCAATCTGGCAACTGCACCAAAATCTAAAACTCCCAATTTGTCATCAGCAGTCATTCGGAAATTGCCAGGGTGCGGATCTGCATGCAGCATGCCAACTCTGGTTGGTCCAGATAGTAAAAATGTTTGATACAAATCTCCAGCTCGATCACGCTGGGCTTTAGTTCCAGATTCAATAATCTTCGATAGCGGTGTGCCATCTATCCATTCTGAGATCAACACATGCGCTGTGGCAGCAAGGATATGCGGAATTTTTACGTTTGGATCACCGTCGTAACTCAAGGCAAATTGTCGCTGCGCTTGTGCTTCACGGAAATAATCCAGCTCTTCAGCTAACACTTTACGCATCTCATCCATCAGCGCTTTGAAATCAATACCAGGTGCTAGCGGCTGTGCAATGCGGGAGAACCGAGCGGCCTGCTCAAAGTCATTTAAGAGTGCTTTATCAGCACCAGGGTATTGAATTTTGACTGCAACTTTTCGACCATCTTTTGAAATTGCCTGATGCACCTGACCTAAAGAAGCTGCAGCTGCTGGGGCATCACTAAATTCTTGAAATCTCTCGCGCCAGTTCGAACCAAATTCAGCTTCCATAACTTTAGCTACAGTTTCAATCGACATTGGCGGAGCTGAATCTTGTAATTTGGTAAGCGAAGCGCGATACGGCGCTGCTACATCTTCTGGGAAAGCAGCTTCCATAACCGAGAGCGCTTGACCAATTTTCATAGCGCCACCTTTTAAATCACCAAGCACTCGAAATAATTGTTCAGCAGTTTTAGTTTGATTCTCAGCTGCAATCTGCTCAGCAGATACTCCTGCTAATCGCTTACCTAAACCTGCAGCGGAGCGGCCAGCTGCGCCAATTGGCAGCGAGGCTAATCGGGCAGTGCGAGTAAAAGTGCGACGCGGGATATCAGACATGGGTGGATTCTTGCTGTAAACCCGCAGTTGCGCACCTGCAACTAGGCTGCAATTGCTCCCCATTGGCAGGAGCAGAACATATTTGGCTCACATCGCAGAATCTCAATCGTTGGACCAGGCAGTTTGAACCGCCATCTGTTACCTACCAACACCGATTGGGCAAAGCTGCCGCGACCAATTGCTTCAATAATTTGGGCGATCGCAAAACTTACCGCTGTTTGCAGCAGTAACCGATCTGGTTGATCTCGCAGGTGCTGGCCAATTAGCTGCCGCATGATTGGCCAACTTCGATCAACGTTTCGCAGCTTTTGTTCCTGACAACTTAAGCACCCAGAATCACCAGGCAGCACCATCGGTCCAATTGCGACCTCTGAGATCAGCGGATCTATTACAAGATGTGGAATGCCGCGATTTAAAAATGAAGCAGTCTCGCTTGGATCAAGCCAGGGTTGATCAGCAATTATTATCAAATCAGGATTTGGCATCCCCGCTGGCTGCGTGAGTTTCAAATTAGCAGAAACACTCTGCATCGAAGTTAACAGCGCAGTTTCAGCATCCGGCACTGGCTTAAGCCAGCTTGGTAGATCTAGTGCTTTAAATGCAGCAGCCTGAGCAAGCTTGATTCTGCCAACATGCTGCTCTGCCAACAGCAGCGCAGCAAGAGCAGATGCAGGACCTGCAGTATCAATCCAGACATATGAATTAGCTAAATTATTAATGCGTTCAACTGCAAAATCTAAATTAGCAGCAGCTGATTGATGACTGCGCTGGTTGATTAAAAGCCGATCAAGTTGTGCTGCTGGCAGAGCTGCGGTGATGCTGCTATCGAGCAGCTCGGCCTCCAGTAATCCGCGTTGGCCTAACTGAAACAGCGCAGCAGCGGCAAATTCAAATTGCTCGCAGAGCTGAGCAACTGTCTGCTCGCCAGTTAGCGCTGCTAAAAAATCTCGGATCTGTGACACATCACCGGTGAGCAGCAGCGAATGAGCAGGATCAAGATCAAGCTGAATGCAGTTGCGATCGCGTAGCGCGGTTGCTGCTGGATTTCTTAATTTTGGTCTGAGATCTGGGCGCATTGGGTTATTACAACCAAATCCAATTGAAAATTTCTTGGTTCTCCACAAACAGCAAACCCGCAGTCAGCAGACTGCGGGTTTGCGAAGCTTGAGTTTGGTTAGGCCTTGCCCAAGATTCTGGTCACCTTAGTTCCGCATGTTGGGCAAATACCCTTTGCAAAACGACGGCCATTGGTAACCTCGATATTGCCAGTGAAGCTTCGCTTCTCCTTGCACTTAACGCAGTAGGCCTCACCTGTGTATGAATCAGACATATTGCATCTCCTCCTCCCAGCTCCCTTACGAGAGCGGCTTCACGATACGCGCATAGCGTGCTGGTTCGCAGGTTGAGCGGGTCAGCCACGCCGAAGAATTCTTAATGACAATGGTTCTCAAAAGCCTTGATAAACAAGGAAATAAGCGGGTCCGACAAGCAACAGGAATTGCCATCAGCCTTCCCCTTGCTGATGCCAGATCTGTAATCTCATCGGACCCAAGCGAAAGTTAGAACCTGGATTTCTGTGAGTCAACGCAGCATGTGGATAAAACTGTGGAAAAGCTGGGGAGTATGACCAGATAACTGCGTACAGCTTGTGCATATCGGTGTTAATATCTTTTTGCAATATCGGATTAAATGCTCATTTTCCTCATTAAATTTGAAAATAAACCTACACTGCGGTGTGGATTAAAAATAAATCAGTTAATTCGAGCTCGGAAGGCAGTAATGATCCCAGATCAGCCGCAGTTGGAGTTTGCACCAACTGACACTTCGGAGATTGTTGAGATTCGTAGATCAAAAAAACGAACTCGCTCCGTTGCAGCTTGGCGTGAATCTGGTCGATTAATCATCTCGGTGCCAGCTCGAATGTCTCGGCGGGAGATAGATACTCATATTTTGGAGCTAACTTCAAGAATTATTAATGCAGAAGCAGTTTTAGGTGATGATGAACTGATTGCATTAAGTGAAGAATTAATTCAAACATATTTACAACCAGAATTTGCAGAACTGCGGCCAGTATCAATTACCTGGTCGCAGCGACAACGAGAACTGCATGGCTCTTGCACCTCGGTAGATCGAACTATTCGAATTTCAAAACGCATTGCTACTGCACCAAAATATGTAATTGAAGTTGTGCTACTTCATGAGTTAGTACATTTATTGCATCACGATCACAATAAGGAATTTAATTTATTAGCAAAACGTCACCCAAGATTAGTTGAAGCGGAAGCTTTTTTAGCAGGGATGAGTCACGCTGATAGCTATTAAAGTGATTGCGCTACTTTTTTAGCGAGCGCAGCTGGATCATCAAGCTCATCTTGCTTTGGTAGCAGATCAAGATTCTGCCAGATAAAATCTCGTCGCTCAGCTCCAACTTCATCGGTTAAGGTTTTGAAAAAATCATAAGCTGCGCGCATCCGCTTAGGTCTGATCTCAAGGCCAACCAGGGCTGCGAAAGCATTTTCAGCTGGCCCACCAGCAGCTCGACGTCGCCTAATTGATTCAAACATGCTGGCGTAATTTGTTAATTTGGTTGCAGTTGCTTGTTGCGTTACTACTTCTACCCAGCCTTCGGAGAGCGCTAGTAGATTTTCCAATCTAGCTAAAGCTGCTTGTTGTTCGGCAGTAAGTTCTGGAGTTAACACTCCACCTTCAAGCACTGCAGCTAAAGCTGCTGGATCTGTTGGATCTATTCCTTCCAGCGCTGCCTGCAGCCTTGAAGTATCTACATGCATACCAGCGGCATGAATCTCAACTGCGGTAATGATCGCCCCACTTAACCAATCAACCGAATTAAACAGTCGTTGTCTGGCGATTTCGCGGCTTGCTAAAAAATGCAGTAAGTCATCAGCGTCAACACCTATCTCTGCCGCATAGCTATCGCAACGCTGAGTTACCAGAGCTGGCTTTGGTTGTTTGGTGAGCAAAATCCCAACATCTGCAGCTCCCATAACATCCATTGCCAATGCGGAGAGTGATTGCCCAACTTGCATTCCAACCATTGCTGATGTCAAGCCTTTCACCATATCTAACATGGGCTTTGCCAGCTGCATAAACTCCGCTGGAATTGATTCGCTGCCAGGCATCATGGTGGTCATTGAATCGGCCATGCGTCCTAAAACCGGATCAGAGATAACGCGCCAGGAGTCAATCGAATAATTAATAAAATCTTTGCGTGACCAAGCTTGTAGATCAGTGCCAAGAGCTGGAAAGTTTGTTGCTTGGTCAAGCCATAAATCAACAGTTCTGCCAGCAGCTTGGGTGCGTGAAATTTCGCTCATTGTTGGTTGCAGATCACCGCGGGATATCACCTGGGAAATTGCAATCTCAGCTATGGATTTCCAATCAATTCCAGTTTGTCCGCCACCTTGCATCAGCTTGCCAAGTTGCTCAAACATCTGTCCCATTTGATTAATTGGCTCACCATCACCTGATGGTGGTTGAAACCCAAACGGAATGCTCATTTTGCTACCTCTTCGTTAAGACCTAAGCGTAGCTGGCATTTCTGAGCGCTGCCTGACCAATCCTGCTGCACAGTTGCGGTTATGGGTTAGATTTAACTCACCGAAAAAGGAGCAGCTTGAGCACATTACTTTGGTGGTCACTACCAATTCTGACGCTGGTAGTTGGAACTGCCTGGGCGATCTGGAAGGCAAAGCCGCGCAGGTCTAACCGAACTGACAAGGCGATTTTGGATCGACATAAATTTGAACAAGCAGTTACTCGGGTGACTGAGTCAGATTCGACCAAGCAACCAGTGAAGGAGTAATTATTTTTAGTGGGTACTGGCGCAAGCTAATTCTGATTTGGCTAGCGGTTGCAGCAACTGCGCTGCCAGTTCCTTATTTAGCGCAACAGCCAGGACCAGTTTTTAATACGTTGGGAAATCTTGGCGAGCAAGGATTCATCACAGTTTCAAATGCTCCTACCTATCCAGTTGATGGCCGATTAGATATGACCACAGTGCGGGAGTCAGGTGGTCCGCAACAATCGATTTCTTTGGGTGAAGCGCTTTGGGGCTGGGTGCACCCTGATGTTGCAGTTGTGCCTAGAAGAGCAAGCTATGCCGAAAATGTCACTGCAGAGCAAGCGCGCACGCAAAGCCGAAGAGCTTTTGCATCTTCACAAGAGATTGCGCTAGGTGCAGTGCTTAGAATTTTAGAAATTGATTTCACCGAAAAAGTATTTGTGGTTGATGTTATTGCAGATCGCCCAGCTGCTAAATTTTTAAAGTCTGATGATCAAATTCTTTTAGTTAACGGTGTTGCGGTTGATTCGATCGGAAACACTATTGCTGAAGTTAGAAAAACAACCCCAGGCAACAGCGCAAATCTAGTTATTGCTCGAGCTGGCGATGAGTTAACTTTTGATATTCCAACAGTAGCTGCACCAGATTCACCAACTGCAGGATCAATTGGCGCTTTTTTAACCTCTGAAATTGAATCAGAGGTTTCAGCAACTTTTGCCGATCAACGCGTTGGTGGACCAAGTGCAGGATTGGTATTTGCACTGGCAATTTATGACCGATTAACGCCAGGCGAATTAGCTGCCGGCAAGCACATCGCGGTAACTGGAACTATCACCACAACTGGTGAAGTGGGATCAATTGGTGGCATCAGGCAAAAAATGATTGGTGCTAAAAATGCTGGCGCAACAACATTTTTATTACCAGCTGAAAACTGCGCTGAGGCAGTCAAGCGAATTCCAAGTGGGCTAAATGTAATTCCGGTCCGCACACTTAGTGAGGCCATAAAAGTGCTGCAGGGCTTAAATTCGGACGCATCGGGCAGAACGCCTACTTGTACTGCGCCGTGATTTGGCTTCCCTTAGAGTACGCGGGTGACTTTCTTTCAACAGAACCCGTTCGGCGAGCGACCAGCTACACCTAGTCTTCCAACTGGAAGATCCCGCGCATTTTTAATTGCGATCTCAATTGTGGTAGCGCTTGGCATACTGACCTCATTTTTTGCCGGCTTCTACACCGACTACCTATGGTTTAAGTCAGTTGATTCGCAGACAGTATTCACCACAATTTTGACAACTCGGATTTTGCTGTTCGTAGCCACATTGGCCGTTGGTTTAATCTTCTTATGGGGAACGGTGTTTTTAGCGTATCGACTTCGACCAGCGCAGGTTGCGCTAAACGTTCCAGAAGCAGTTGATCGATTGCGCAAATTGCTAGCTTATGGAATCGCAGGCGTGCTGGCGCTGTTGATGGCACTATCAGGTGGAAGTAATTGGTCGCAGTGGTTGAGTTTTCTAAATCGTGAACCATTTGGAACTAAAGATCCACATTTTGGAATTGATGTCTCATTCTTTGTCTTCACATATCCAATTATGCGATTGCTAGTTGGAACTGGAATCACTTTGGCGCTGTTCATGTTTATCATCGGCTTCTTAATTCACTCTGCCAATGGTGCAATTGTGTTGCAACCAGATCAGCGTCGAATTACGCCGCAGGCAACGGCCCACCTATCTGCAATTTTGGCAGTATTTATGATTTTCAAGTCTGGTGCCTATTGGCTGGATCGATATGGGCTAGCAGTGCAATCCAATACGCTCGTTGATGGATTGCAATACACAGACGTGCAGGCAGTTCTTCCAACTCGTGCGTTGCTTGCTGCCATTGCCGGTTTGATCGCAGTGTTATTTATTGCAAATATTTTCCGTCGCTCATGGCGAATTCCAATCACAGCGGTTGGACTTTTAGTTGCAACTTCAGTTCTAGCTGGCGGAGTTTATCCAGCGCTGTTAGAACAGTTCCGAGTTCGACCAAGCCAAGCTGCGCTTGAAACACCATTTATTCAGCGCGGTATAGATGCTACGCGCGATGCATATCTTCTTTCAAATGTTGAAAAAGAAGATTATGCCGCAACTTCGCAGCCACGAATTGATAACTTAGATCAGTTCCAAGGCACGCTGAATAAAGTTCGCTTGATGGATCCAGCAGCGCTTGCGCCAACCTTTAATCAGCTGCAGCAAATTAAAGGCTATTACTCATTTGGGGATAAGCTCGATGTTGCAAGATATGAAATTGATGGCGAGCTTCGCGGTGCAATTTTGGCAACTCGTGAAATTAACCTAGACGCCATTCCGCAGGCCAGAAACTTTATTAACTCCCACTTTGTTTACACCCATGGCTTTGGTGTCTCTGCCGCATTTGATAACTCAGTGCGCCCAGATGGCGGACCGATATTTTTTGAACGTGATATCCCACCAAAAGGACCACTAGGAATTACGCAGCCAAGAATTTATTTTGGTGAGCGGTCTCCAGATTACTCAATTGTTGGAGCACCAGAAGGCGCTGAGCCGCGCGAGCTGGATTATCCAGATGAGACTTCGCCAACCGGACAGCAGAACAACACCTACAGCGGTGATGGCGGCGTTCCAATTGGATCATTTTTCAACAAATTGATGTACGCAATTTCATTTAGTGAAATTAATATCATGCTAAGCGATTATGTGAATGAAGAGTCACAGGTGCTTTATATCCGCGATCCTCGCGCCCGCGTTCAAAACATTGCGCCATGGCTGACGCTGGATTCAGATCCATATCCAATTGTTTCTGAAGGCCGCATTAAATGGATTGTTGATGCCTACACAACCTCATCTTTAATTCCATACTCGGAGCGAGTCTCGTTGGGAATTGCAACTACAGATTCTCTAGGTGTAACTGGAAGTGCAATCTCAAGATTAAGCACAGATCAAGTTAACTACATGCGAAATTCCGTAAAGGCAGTTGTGGATTCCTATGAGGGAACAGTCTCGCTATATGCATGGGAAGCAGATGAGCCAGTGCTAAAAGTTTGGGACAAAGTGTTCCCGGGCTTAATTAAGTCACGCGATGACATGCCTGAATCAGTTTTCAATCAGGTTCGTTACCCACAAGACTTGTTTAAGGTGCAGCGATCTATTTATGCAAAGTATCACGTAACCACCCCAGCATCTTTTTATAACGGACAGGATTTTTGGTCAGTACCGCAAGACCCAACTGCTGAGGGATTAGCGTTATCGCAACCTCCTTATTACCTGCAGATTCAGATGCCAGGCGATGAGCAGGAAACATTTATGTTGACCTCAGCTTATTCACCGGTGCAGCGCCAAACTATGGCTGCATTTATCGCAGTTGGATCTGATCCTAGAAGTGAAGACTATGGTCGAATTCGAGTGCTGCAGCTGCCAAGCAATACCGTAATTCCTGGTCCAAATCAGGTGCAGAACAATTTTGAGTCTGATCCACAAGTAGGACGAGAACTAAGTTTGTTGCGTCAAGGTGGATCTGATGTGCGACTTGGAAACTTATTATCACTTCCAATTGCAGGCGGCTTCCTTTATGTCGAGCCAGTTTATGTTCAAGGCTCAGCAGGTGATGGCTATCCGCTCTTAAGACGAGTGCTAGCTTCATTTGGTCAACGGGTGGTCTTTACGCCATCACTTGAAGAAGCGTTATTTGAATTGTTTGGCACTTCAGCTGGTAGCGCAGGTGAAGCTCAGCCAACTGAAGATGATGACTCACCAACAGCACCATCAACTAATGGACAAACTGCAGCTCAAAGATTGCAGCAAGCGTTAGCTGACATGCAAGCTGCAATTGCAGATGCAGATGCCGCGCTGCGAAATGGTGATTTCACAGCTTATGGTGTTGCTCAACGCGAACTGGAAGCAGCGCTGCGTCGTGCAGTACAAGCGCAGACTGAGGCAGCTTCAACATCAGGTTGATGCTGCGCTACCATTGCGCAGTACAACGCGGGGTGGAGCAGCTCGGTAGCTCGCTGGGCTCATAACCCAGAGGTCGTAGGTTCAAATCCTGCCCCCGCTACTAAATAAAAAACCCCCTCGACTGAGGGGGTTTTTTATTGGCTATCTCTCAACTGCAACCCACTCCTGCTTGTTGTCAATCAGGCTGGTTTTCGCTGACTATTAATTCACACCAGTTTTACGTCATAGTGAATCTGCAGTAGGATTTAGTTGTTACCGCTGAGGATGTCGGGGAAGGCAAACCTCAGGAGGTTGCAGTTATGGGACAGAACCCATATTTATCGCAGATGAATCTGCGAGTTAATGGCTATCTTTATATTCATGCTGCTCCAATCTCTGTTGTGTCACATCTGCAGTGGAGCGTTGAAGCAATCATCACTCCTGCCTCACCATGGAGTTGGCGAGCGCAACCGCTGGTTCCCAAATCAGAACAAACCCAGCTACCGTTTAGAACCACGATTGATAATTTGCCAAGATTAGTTTCAGCGTTATTTGAATTTCCTAATTTATTTGCGGAAGTAATTCGCGAGCCAATTAGCGCAGGACTAGGCGAGCGCTGGATGATCACGCCAAATTTAGGGCTGAAACGAATCGACACTAATGAGTTTGGCGACGCTGTTGTTGATGAAAATCAGTTACGTGCGGCGATGCAGCAAGATCTTGATCTGGTGGCTCAGCTCAACTGGCTGATTGGCACCAGCTGGGATGCAGAGCTTGAACCGCTGCGAATTCCCACTAATTGTGGCAATGCCAGACTGTTGGCTGCTGGGGGTTAACCACAGCGCGGAGCGCATCGGGTATCTTTTCCTTCCTTAATCCCCTATAGCTCAATTGGCAGAGCAGCCGACTGTTAATCGGCAGGTTTCTGGTTCGAGTCCAGATGGGGGAGCCAGCACTAAATTTGAGTCATTAGCAGAAGTTTCGCAGATGTAATAGACAGCGATACTACTTGTTAACCAAGTTCGGTCTGGATTAATTTAGGAGCAAAAAGCTTCGATCTATTTCAGCCAATTTATGACATTAGCTACAAATTTCTAGGAGCAAAATCTAAATGAACAAACACCAACGCATTGCTGTGGTTTGGGCGATTTCAATTCCAGTGTTTTTTGTATTAGGACAGCTGTTTGGATACTTTATTTTCTGGGCGCTGGGTTATCAGCAAGGGGATTCGGTTTTAAGCGGACCAGTTGTTGACAGATTCATAATCTCTATTCCGGTAGCAGCTTTAATGCTAACTCCATGCGTACAGGCGATTCGGTTTGGTTTTGCTGCCAAACGCACTGGCGGTAAGCGTGGCTTTGCTCCAGCAATCGCTGGCGCAATCGGTGCGAGCTTTGTTTTAATCACAACCCTGTTCTCGTTGCTGGGTTTGAGCTAACTTGCTTAGCTGCCCCACCTTTACCCTTAAGGTATTGCCTCTATGGTCAATTTAATTAGCGCGGAATCAATAACTAAGACTTATGGCAAGGGAAATATTGTTGATGGCGTCTCACTTGGTATTGAGCAAGGTGCTCGAATTGGCATCGTGGGAAGAAATGGCGGCGGCAAAAGTACGCTGCTTAAGTTGCTTACCACCAGCGAAGCTGTTGATGCGGGCAAAGTAACTCATAATTCAGAACTTAGATTGGGTTATTTAACCCAGGTAGATTTAAAAGAACCAACTCAAAGCGTCTCGCAGTACATATTTGGCGATCAGCTAACTCACACTTGGGCTGGTAATCCGCTGGCTCGCGATGTGATCATTGGGCTATTTGGCTCATTGGATGCGCCGCTGCTTACTAGAAGCATGGGTGGGCTTTCTGGTGGTGAACTTAGAAGAACATCGTTAGCTCAGTTATTGATCTCTGACTTAAATGTGATTTTGCTTGA
>Ga0222714_10000806_pt1 | contig 35663 bp, 40 predicted proteins | sample C33_3DmetaG_FD_165048 | JGI IMG/M metagenome (GOLD analysis project Ga0222714, IMG submission 165048) | Estuarine water microbial communities from San Francisco Bay, California, United States - C33_3D | ecosystem: Environmental > Aquatic > Marine > Unclassified | place: USA: California...
GTTCCGTGTTGCGCAGCGTGCTGTGGATCGCGAATCACACCAAGAATGTGGTAGCTCTGATTAAAAAAGCCAAGCTTTTCTTTGAGTCCATGGTCGCCAAGTTGTTCGCCATGATCAGCAGTGATGATGATGACGGTGTTTTCCCACATTCCAAGTTCAACGAGTTCATCCCAGACGCGTCCAAGTTGTTCGTCGACATCACCAATCATTCCGTAGTACTGCGCAATCATGTGACGAATTTCAGCTTCGTCTGTTGGAGCAGCAGCGTCGGGAATTTGTAACGCAAAATCATGAAATGGATGGCGATCATCGGATGGGGAGAGAGGCATGGGGACTTCATCAGGGTTGTAGGCGGTAGACCATTTGCCTGCGGCCGAATACGGAGGATGTGGTCGCAGATAACTGGCATGCGCAAACCATGGGCCGTCTTGCTCACGTAGCCATGTGATGAAGTGGTCGGTGAGAAACGCTGAAAGACCAAACTCGGCCGGACGTGATGGCTCACCAAGCAGCGCTTCACGAGCATTCATTGGAACATCAAAACCGTGTGCACGAAGGTGCTCAATCCACAATGTGTGTGGTTCGGGAATGAACAGTTTGCAATCAAAACCAGGAAGTACTTCTTCGTATGTGAAGAGCCGTGAGTCTTGCGGATCGGTTATCTCTCGAGGGTCCATCGCTTGGTCGGTGTAACCAAATAGCACGGGTGAATATCCGGCTCGTTTGGCGAGCAACGCAACGTTGTCAAAGCGTCGATCGAGCGGCGTTCCATTTGCAACGACACGATGATTCATTTGGTACATGCCCGTATACAAACTTGCTCGACCTGGGCTGCATGGTGCGCACTGGCTGTAGTGCTGCGTCAGTCGTACGCCCTGTTGCGCAAGACGATCAAGGTTCGGGGTTTTAACGAGTGGATGACCGGCAATAGATAAGCAATCAGCACGAAATTGATCCAAAGTTATGAGCAGAACGTTCGGCTTCATTACATGTGAAGCGTAGTGTGATTGCCATGAATCCCGCTGAGTACACCACGGTGATGGTGGATAGTGGAACCGGTGTGACATTGCGAACTGTGCGCTGGGGAAATCCCGCAGAAACTTCATTCGTCCCTTTGGTATTGATCCACGGGCTGGCGTCAAATGCCATGTTGTGGGAGGGAGCAGCGCGTGAACTAGCTGCTCTCGGTCATGCTGTGGTTGCAGTGGACTTGCGCGGACACGGCTTAAGTGAAAAACCTGACAATGGATACGACATGCAAACGGTAACGAATGACGTTGCTGGTGTGTTGCGCGTACTCGCATCTCAGGGCTACGAACGTCCTGTTGTTGCAGGTCAATCATGGGGTGGCAATGTTGTCGTTGAGCTCGCTCATCTTCACCCCGACCTCGTTCGTGGAGTCGTTGCGGTAGACGGCGGCTTCCTAGAACTGCAAGAACATTTTCCACAATGGGAACAATGTTCAGTTGCGCTGCGCCCACCAAATCTGTTGGGTACTCCTGTGGCTCGTATGCGCGGATATATGGAAGGTGCTCACCCTGATTGGCCACAGACCGGGATAGACGGTTCGATGGCCAACTTCGAACAATTGCCTGACGGAACCATTCGCCCATGGCTCACGTTGGAGCGTCACCTCATGGTGTTGCGTGGATTGTGGGAACACAAACCCACACACATTTATCGAGACATTTCGGTGCCGGTGATGTTTGTTCCCGCAGAAGGCCCAGGCGGTGTGTTCTCAGATACCAAACGCCAGGCGGTTGAGCGCGCATTGCACAGTGTGTCCAAAGTTAGGGTTGAATGGTTTAGTCCTGCAGATCACGATTTGCATGCACAACACCCCGTGCGTTTTGCACAAGTGGTGCATACAGCAACAACAGATGGGTTCTTTTCATGACGCTTCCACGCATGTTGGTCATTATGGGTTCGGGTGAAACTGCACCGACAATGGTGCCAACGCACCGCATGATTTCTCGGTTGTTGCCAAACCCGGCGCGAGCAACACTGCTGGATACGCCGTACGGATTCCAAGAGAATGCTCCCGAACTTGCCTCAAAGGCGGTTGAGTACTTCAACACCAGTATCAACATGAAGCTAGATGTTGCAGGACTTGCTCAGTTGATTGATGCAGATGCATTATCCGTTGAACGTGGCCTGCAGCTTGTTGCTGATGCTCATTATGTATTCGCGGGACCGGGTTCGCCGACTTATGCGTTGCGTCAATGGAGCGGAAGTCCACTCGCTGGTTTATTGGTGAAAAAGCTGCGTGATGGAGGAGTAGTCACATTTGCATCCGCAGCAGCACTCACGCTTGGCAAATTTACGCTTCCTGTATACGAAATTTATAAAGCAGGAGCAAGCCCGTATTGGCTAGATGGTCTGAATATCCTCAGCGAAATTGGTATCAATGCGGTGGTCATTCCGCATTACAACAATGCTGAAGGAGGCCATCACGATACTCGTTTTTGTTACATGGGCGAGCGTCGCCTTTCGGTGATGGAGACAGAGTTGCCAGACGATGTCTTTGTGTTAGGGGTAGACGAGCACACCGGCCTGATGATTGACATTGATGCAAATACGGCAACAGTTGTTGGCAAAGGTGTGGTGAGTATTCGCTTACGCGGTTCGACGACGGAGATTGCGAGTGGCGAAGTATTCGCCATCGATCGCTTGCGAGATCCGTGGTCAGGCGCGTCAGCATCGGTTGCAGTTGTAACGCCACCACCGACCAAAGCAACAGAACAGGTTGTAGATAGCAATTTGCGTCAGGCAACTGATCGATTGAATGAAGCGTTTCAGGCTGCAATTGATAACGCGGATGCCGACGCAGCAGCGCGTGCGGCACTCGAGCTAGATGATGCAATTACTGGATGGTCGGCAGACACGTTGCAAGGTGATGATGTTGATTATGCGCGTGGCGTGCTGCGCAGCATGGTGACACGCCTTGCTGGTGCGGCTACCGGTGGGTTACGCGACCCGCGCGAAGTAGTGGGGCCATTCGTGCAGATTCTGCTCGACCTGCGCACACAGGTGCGTTCTGACAAACGCTTCGATTTGTCTGACATGATTCGGGATCGTTTTGCCGAAATCAATGTTGAGGTTCGTGATACCCCACAAGGCGTTGAATGGGGCTTCCGCCAACAGGATTAGATCGAAGTGGTGGTGAGGTCGTCGCCCAGCACGATTTCACCATCGAAATACTTCGCAGCAAACGCGCGCCATTCATCTTCTTGACCTGGCTGCATTGAAGGGACGTAGTGCGTAAGAATCAGCTTCTTCACGCCAGCTTTTGTTGCTGTTTGTGCAGCCTGCTCGACTGTTGAGTGATAGTCCAAAATGTCGAGGAAGCGTTTGTTCGTAACAAGCTTCACCAAGTCTTCGCGGATCACCGTCTGCACATATGCATCAGCGCCTGCACAGATCTCGTCCAGAGTGTCGCAAGGAATGCCATCGCCGCCAAGCACAACCGACTTGCCGTCGTGTTCTAAACGAAATGCAACCGTTGGCTCAACGGGTTGGTGGTGAGTACGAGCAACTTTTACCTGTACATCACCGATTGAAAATGTTGCTCCAGGCTGCACTTCGGTAACCACGACTTTTGGCTTGTATGTAAGTGTGTCGGTGTGATGCGCAAGGCGGTATGAAATGTCTGGTGCAAGCATCATCAAAATTCCATCGACAACGGTTTGGGTTCCCGGAGGGCCGTACATAATCAATGGTGTTTCTTGCCCCGTCATGACCCAATGCGACGTGATCACGTCATTGAGATCGGTGATGTGATCGCTATGTAGATGGGTAATGAGCACCGCGTTCAGCAGCACGGGCAATGTTCCAGCCCCGGCAAGGCGCATGACGACCGCGCGTCCAGCGTCTACCAATATGGTTTGGCCACCTGCGCGAACAAGTGTTGCTGGTCCGCCTCGTCGTGGATCGGGGAGTGGGCTACCGGTGCCGAGCAGTGTGATTTCCATGATGGTTTCCTTTACAGAGGTGTCGATGCAATGAATGAGTTGATGAGTGCGGCGACTTCTTCGCCCTTGTCTTCTTGCACGAAATGTCCGCCTCCTTCGATGGTGACGTGTGGTTGACCCTGTGCGCCTGGGATCAAAGTCATAAATGGCTTTGCACCACCCTTGGTGACTGGGTCTTTGTCGCTAAAGCAACACAACACGGGGCGCTCGAACTTCTTCAGTATTTCCCAAGCGGCAACATTGTCGTTGTAGGCGGGGTCGGAAATCGATGTAGGAACGAATGATGGAAAGATTCGTGCGCCGGCCTTGTAGGTGTCGTCAGGGAATGGGGCGTCGTACGCAGCGATGGTTGCCTCACTTAAGTCCGTTGCACTCCCACCATTGACAATGGTGCCAATTGGGAACACTTTTGAATTCTGGGAGAAATCGCGCCAGGCGATGAATGCATCAGTTGGTGGTTGTTCGCCAGTGGGAAGTCCAGTGTTGCTCACCACAATGCGCGAGAAACGCTCGGGTTCTGCTGCAACCAGACGTAAACCGATAAGGCCGCCCCAGTCTTGGCCGAAGAATGTGGTCTTGCGAATGGACACGTGATCAAACAACAGCTCTGCCATCCACTGCACATGTCGTGCGTATGAGTAGTCGGTCATCTCGGTTGGTTTGTCTGATTTTCCAAAGCCGACCAAGTCTGGTGCAATTACTCGATGACCAGCCGCAACGAGGACTGGGATCATTTTGCGGTACAGGTACGACCACGAAGGCTCGCCATGCATTAGCAACACAACATTGCCATCACGTGGACCCTCATCTAGGTAGTGAACACGCAGCCTGCCGCCTTCAAGATCATCAATCTCGGCGTAGTGCGAGGTGAATGGGTAGTCGGCGATGGTTGCAAACCGTTCGTCAGGTGTACGTAATGCTTTCATTGGAGAGCCTTTCGAATGCCGTCTGAAACTATTGACTTGATTGACTGAACCGACATCTTTTGGTCTGAGCGCAGCATGTCGTATGTTTCAAATGTGGTAAGTGCGTCGATTGAAGCGACGGCTACTTGTTGTTGCGTCTTTTCCATTGCATTGAGTTCAGTACCAAATTGTGCCTTAATTTGATTGCGCAAAAACTTACGACCAACAACAAGTTGGTTCTTAATCACTGGGTTTTTAAGCGCAAAGGCGCGTGCAGCAGGGGCAATTTTTTCATTCATGGTGTAAATGCGAACACGCTGATCAACAAAGTTTTCGATTCGCGTATCGAGGGTGCCTTCACCAATGTTGTCAATGAGTGCAAATTCGATCTCTTTTGCAATTGATAGATCGCAAACAGATCGATACAGATCATTTACGTCATCAAAGTAACGAAAGATTGAGCGTTCGGAGAGCCCTGCTTTTTGCGCGATCAGTGCAGCACTGATTTCGGTTTCTCCATTTTCGATAAGTTCAAGTAATGCATCAACGATGTCTTGTCGGTTGCGTTCGCGACGAAGGCTGCGGCCATCAATGGCTGACGCTGGAATGCTGGTCATGGGATTATGCGGTGATTCCATCAATTGATGCCGAAACGGTCATGGCATAGCTCTCTCCAGCAGACAAATTGTTTACCGAAGCAACAAGCGCATCTGCTTCATCTTGGTTTGCTACAGAGACAAATTGGACCGTGTCAAACTTGCGTCCATCGCCAATGATGGTTCCTTCGGCGCGCATGCCAACCGCTTGCGGAAGTGAACTGAGTGCCTGTTCGCGGTCTGGGGTTTGACGGACGATCATCACAATGTTGCGCAAACCAAATCCGTCAGGCCGGCTGCGCGTATCAAGCGCTTCGTCAACTGGCCTGCAACACACAATGGTGGTGCGTTTCATTCCAGCTGCCTTGTGTTCGTGCTTGTCGGCAAAATCTTTACGTTGTTGCATGTCAATAAATGACTTGCGTGTTGGATATCGAACGATCGCGATGCGGTCCCAATCCTCATCGCCAATGTGGTTCTTTGTTACGTCGGCAACAAACACGATGTCTGCGCCAATCTTGTTCAAAATTGAGGCAGGGTTATATTTGTCGTCTGCTTCGCGTCCACTGACTTGAGGAGCATCGCTGCTGCTGTATTGCGCAACCTCGTGGTACTTCATGAGGTTGACCATGTAGATCGGGCCATCTTCTTCGGGTTGGCGCGTTGCCAGAAAAGTGGCGTAATCAAGGTCGATTCGACCGTATTTGTGCTTCAGATTTGGCGTGTTCTCTTCGGACATCATTTCCCCCTTGATGACTTTTGACAGACTCTATGACAAAACATAGAGTCTGTGCAAGGGGGAACATTTCATGAGTCAGTACGAACCCGGTTTTGCAGGAAAGATTGGCAGGACCTATCAGGAATCAACTCCGTCATGGCTCGAGTTGCCACCGGCACTTGGTGGCCCCAATGTCATCACCATTGTGTTCGACGACATGGGATTTGCGCATCCAAGCAGTTTTGGTAGCGAGATTTCGACACCGAACATTGATGTACTTGCTGCAACAGGACTTCGCTATACCGGGTTTCATACAACGGCGTTGTGTTCACCGTCTCGAGCATCTCTATTAACCGGTCGCAACCATCATTCAGTTGGTATGCGCGGAGTATCAAACTGGAACACGGGTTTCCCAAACATGCGTGGTGGAATAACGCCACGGGCTGCAACGATTGCAGAAGTATTGCGCACACAGGGGTATGCAACATTTTGTGCAGGCAAGTGGCACCTTGCGCCAATGGAGGAATGCACCGCTGCCGGCCCTCATCACAACTGGCCATTGCAAAAAGGCTTTGATCGCTTCTACGGATTCTTGAATGGTGAAACAGATCAGTTTTATCCCGAACTCACGCAAGACAACCAACACATTTTGCCGCCGCGGACACCAGAGGAGGGTTACCACCTCACTGAGGACTTGATCGACCAATCAACAACGTGGATCCGCGATTTAGTTTCTGTTCGACCAGATCGGCCGTTTTATTTGTACCTAGCCTTTGGCGCACAACACGCACCACATCATGCGCCTGATTCGTATCTGGCGAAATGGCGCGGCAAGTTTGACGAGGGTTGGGACGTGCATCGCGATCGAGTATTTGCGCGACAGAAAGAATTGGGAATCATTCCGGCTAACACCACACTTGCGATGCGCAATCCGGGTGTTCGCCCGTGGATAGAGCTCACCAAGAATGAGCAACTCTTTGCATGCAGGTTGCAGGAAGCATTTGCAGCAATGCTCGATCACACTGACGCGCAAATCGGCAGGCTGCTCGCGTTTTTGGAAGAGCGCGGACTCAGCGATAACACCATGGTCGTGTTGTTGTCCGACAATGGCGCAAGCCGTGAAGGCGGTCCACAAGGCGTGATGGACGAGTGGAGCTTCTTTAATGGCGAATGGGAAGACGTTGATGAGATAGTTGCGAACAGGTTGGATTACATCGGGACTAAAAAAGCACACTCCAACTATCCATGGGGTTGGTCACAAGTAGGCAATACGCCAAGCCGTTGGTACAAATCGCAAACATATGGCGGCGGTATCCGCGATTCGTTAATCATTAAATGGCCAAAGGAAATTGCTGACCCTGGTGCAGTGCGCACTCAGTTCTGTCATATTTCTGACATTGCGGCAACGGTGTACGACTCGCTCGGTATTGAGCAACCATCGGTAGTGAATGGCCACGAACAGATGCCGATGCATGGTGAAAGCCTGCGTTACACATTTGAAGGGCCAATTGAAATCACTCAACGTGGGCCGCAGTATTTCGAGATGATGGGGCATCGAGCAATTTGGGCCGATGGCTATAAAGCGGTCACATTCCATGACCAAAACGTGCCGTACGAAAATGACACGTGGGGTTTGTACAACCTGAATGAAGACTTCTCGGAAATGCACGACCTTTCGACAAAAGAACCTGAGCGATTGAAGAAGATGATCGCCTTGTGGTGGGAAGAGGCTGAAAAGTATGGCGTGCTTCCACTTGATGATCGCGGTATTGAGATCTTCGGATCAAAATCACGACCGGGTTCGCCGCACTACGGAAATACGTATACGTATTATCCACCGATTGCACACATTCCATCCGATGCATGTCCGATGTTGAGTGGACGTGCATGGACATTTACTGCAGAAATCGAGGTGGGAACCGCGCCAGTTGAGGGTGTGATCTATGCGCGCGGTGGTCACAACATTGGGCATTCAATGTTTATTCGCAATGGCGAATTGAACTTCTATTACAACGCTTTGGGCAAACATCAGCGTGCAAGTGCACCGGTGTCACTTGCACCTGGCAAACATCAGGTTGCTGCGCGGTTTGATCGTGATGGAGAGACGGGAACACTGACCCTGGTGGTCAATGGAACAGACATCGGAAGTGTGCATATTCCAAAAATCATGCGCATTTTGGGAAGCATGGGCATGGATCTCGGTTGTGATCGTTTGTCGCCGGTGTGTCCAGATTATGTGGCACCGTTTCCATTTACTGGCGAAATCCGTAAAGCAACCTTTGAAATTCGAAGTCGGCCAACAAAGATTGATCAACAGGCAGCAATGCGTGCTGAAGCAGCAAAGGAATAACTATGTCACATGAACTGATTCTTGATTCATTGCAGCGGCGGATGAAAGCCCTGCATTCGTTGTATGACCAAGCTCTTGACACCATGACGATAGATCACGTCAATCATTTTGAGCGCGAAGGCATTTTGCCGATTGCATTCAGTTTGTTTCATATCACCAACATGATTGATGCATCGTTCATGATGATCACAGGAACAGCACCAATTTGGAACGATGACTGGAACGCTCGTGTGATGCCGGCAATTGCTGATCACGGAAAGCACAAAACGGTTGATGAAATGATTGGCCAACGTATCGGCGACTACGAAGCATTCCAGGAGTATTTGCAGTTGGTGTTCGGTCGAGTGCACGAATGGTTGGCTCAACTTCCACCTGAGGAACTTACGCGAGTAGTGATTGCGCGTCCGTTTCCGCCGCAGATCGCCAGTACGTACAGCGCACGTGTTGCAGGCGAGGTGGGGATCACCGTGCTTGATGCAGTGGAGTGCTGGATCTACCAACACGGGCTTCGCCACATGGGCGAGATCGAATTGGCCAGAGGCTTTGTCGGATTGGGCGGGATGACGTCGTAGCGATTGACTAGCGGCGCGGTCCGCGAATCAATGCACCTGGCAATTCGCCGGTGAAGCCATCGTTGTCAACGGTCTGAACACCGCTGACGAAGGTCTTGACGTACCCATTGGCATGCTGCACGAGTCGGCGTCCGTTTGCAGGCAAGTCATACGCCATATACGGCATATCGAATCCGAGATGTTCAAAATCGATGATGTTGATGTCTGCTTTCATTCCTGGCTTCAGCAAACCACGATCTAGCAACCCGTGGAGTTCTGCGGTGTGGCGTGTTTGTCGATACACGATGTGTTCGAGCGACAACTTTGGTCCGCGTGTTCTGTCGCGCACCCAATGAGTGAGCATAAAAGTTGGCATGCCGCCATCACAAATTGCTCCACAGTGCGCTCCAGCATCACTTAAGCCATTTCGGGTTTGTGGGTGTTGCATCAGCTCGTACGTCATAGATAAATCGCCGTACATGTAATTGAAAAATGGCGAGTAGATCATTCCTTTGCCACCGCTTGACAGCATGTGATCAACAATCAGCTTCATGGCTGGAATGCCTGTTGTTTTTGACTGCTCTCCGATTGATTGTGATGGATGTGGTTCGTAGTCAATGTTGCCACTTGTAACGGGGTACATGCGCTTCAACGCTTTTGTGACTAGTCCTTCGTAGAAACCATCTTGAGGAACTTCGTCGATAAATCGCTGACGTCGCACGGGGTCGCTTAGTGCGGCAACACGTTCGGCGAATGGCAGATGCATCACCTCGTGATACGCAGGGTGGGCGAGCAGCGGGTGCACGCTGCCTTCAAGACACATCAAGATTCCAATTGAACGTCCAGCGGTTTGGGCAACAATCTTTTCGCCAGTTTCATGAGCAGTGGTGAGCAAAGCCAAAGTCTTGCGCCATACTTCGCTGCCATCATCTAACTGATTGAAATTCACACTCACTGTTGCGCCGCTGCGACGAGCGAGTTCTTGCATCCACGGCCATTCTTCAATGGGCACGCGCGTGTGCTCGGGCGAAAACTGAAAAATACCGTGACCAACACGCTTCATTGCGTCTGCAATTCCGTAGAGCTCGTCTGGTGCGGCAGAAGTTCCAGGAACGAGTTCACCACTCTTGCTGCGATGCAATGGTGTGCGTGAGGTAGAAAAACCAAGAGCGCCTGCGCGCAAGGCTTCCTCGGTGAGTTTGCTCATCTGCTCAATGTCTTGTGGTGTTGCGACTTCGTTATTTGCTCCGCGATCGCCCATGACATAGGCGCGCAATGCGCCGTGCGCGATTTGGGTGCCGAAGTCGATGACGTGAGGTTTGCGCTCTAACGCATTGAGGTACTCGGGAAACGACTCCCATTCCCATGTAATGCCTTCAACCATTGCCGAACCAGGGATGTCTTCAACACCCTCCATGAGTTCGATCAGCCATTGATGGCGCTCTGGCACTGCAGGTGCGAAACCCACTCCGCAGTTGCCCATCACTGCAGTGGTTACACCATGCCAACTGCTTGGAGTCATCCAAGGATCCCATGTTGCTTGAGCGTCGTAATGGGTGTGAACATCTACCCAGCCCGGGGTGACAAGCAAGCCGTCAGCCTGAACGTGTCGGTGCGCATGTGCAGTTGAAATTTCGCCCGGTTCAGCAACCTGCGTAATCACGCCATCAACAAACTCGATATCTGCGCGACGCGCACTTTGGCCCGAACCATCAACGATTGTTCCGCCTGTGATGACGGTTGCTTTACCCGTAGTCATACGAGAAATCTATCCCGCTGAATGGGGTGAAAATTTATATGCAGCGGTTGGTGATGGTTCCAACGCCTTCGAGCGTGGTTTCCACAACGTCGCCTGGCTTCAGGTACACCTGTGGCTTGCGGCCGTGACCGACTCCAAATGGTGATCCTGTATAGATGACGTCACCCGGGAAGAGCTCGACAATGGTTGACATGTACGCAACGATGTGCGCGATACCAAAGATCATGTCGCTGGTCTGCGTGTCTTGTCGTTTCTCGCCGTTTACCGTGCAACCAAGTTGCAAGTCGTCACGCTTGTCGTTATTTGACATATCGGTAACCCATGGCCCAATCGGTGAATAACCCACGCGACTCTTTCCGAGACTGAATTGAGGTGGCGAGCCCATGTATTGCAGGCCGCGATCCGAAACATCTTGACCAGCACACAATCCGGCAACGTGGTTCCAGGCGTGGTCTTCATTGATATGACGACCACCCTTGCCAACAACGATGACTAATTCTGACTCGTAGTCCACGGTGTCACTCAAAATTTCGATAGTTCCCGTTGGCGTGTTGAGCGAACTTTGAAACTTGGCGAACACCAGTGGAAGCGGTGGGAGCGGACTTCCCATTTCAGCTGCGTGCTTGCGGTAGTTGAGACCCACTGCGAACATTTGGCGCGGCTGCGGAACAGGGCACGACAAATCGGCAATCGCAACAGGAGTTCCCGATTGTGCATCGAGTGTTGGCGCAATCTTTTTCAGCGCATCCCAATGTGCAAAGCACTGCATTGGGTCTGCTGACAACGAGTTATTGCTTGCGGTCGCTACATCAATTGCGCGAGGCGCAGTGGTATCTCCAACAATGAATTGCGCACGACCTTTGAGATTGGCAAGGCGAAGTGTCATGGCGTTGACCTATGCACGACCGCGTGCTGCACGGCGTTGAGCTTCGGCTTGTGCCCGAACGGACTTGTCTTTTTCTTTACGCTCTGCTCGCGCACGCTTTTTGTCTTCCTGTGCTGCGGCATCTTTTGTTGGTGCAACAACAGGTGCACTTGCGGTTCCGCCAGTTGATGGAATGGCAAAGCGCGTATCGGTATTCACCAGTTTGCGAAATCCGCCAAGCGAAACCGAAAACTGAACAGCCATCAAGCGGCATGCATCGAGGCTGAAGTCTTCAATGAGTTTTGGCAAGACGTTATTCAAGTCCTCAAGGCTTGGGTCTTCCGACTTGTCGCCAAGTACTTCGATGGCTTTTTCGGTTGCTGCTTCACCGAACAACACGCCGGTATCGAGGTAGGCCTTGCGTGCCTTCATCGCTTCGCGAACTTTCGGTGCAACTGTTGCAGCATCGTCAAATGTGCCTGCAGGAAGAGCAAGTACCTTCGCGAGCGCGTCACGCAGCTTTTCATCAACCGCTGCTGCCAGCTTGGCAATTGATTCATCGGTGATGGTGGTAAACACCGCGGCGTAACGACGTTCAAGCAAAATGGTGTCGCGCGAGTTGCTGACTGGCATAGAGGGTCCTTTTCGATATCTGAATAGTCGCGTAGAGCGACCCTTCAGTGTGTCAGGCGAGGGCCCGTGTTCCTACTCAATACACCCCTTATTTACTAGCCCGTGACGAGTGCCTGAATTTCGCGAACGACCATTTGGTGTGATGCTTTAAGCGTGAGATCACCAACGGTTCCACGTGCTCCAAAGTTGGTGGTAAACGTGATGTGCCACTGCACGGCAAGAGTTGCAGGAAATGCACCGTCTTCATGCAGTGAGGATGAGTGTTGGTAGGTGTACATGCACGAGCTATCGAGTGCGTCGCCAAATATTTCGATCCAGGGAATTCCTGGACCCGTGCAGGTAACTGGCCCTGAGCCAAGTGCGCCATCGCCTGGATCAAAGATCAGTTTCTTTGGCGTTGCTGTTGTGGTGACAGAAAGATAACCCGCAGCAGTTGGCACTCCGGCCGTGGCGCTTACAGGAACCCACATCAGCGGATTAACCCAAAACCATGTTCCAAGTTTGACAACGCCTCGCCGAGCAGGCGGCGCGAATTCGCCCCATGGTGCAGGAATGTTGTCGTACACCACCGAAGTTGCTTGTTCGGCGAGTTGCTGAGTTGACACTTGCGGAATCCAATGAAATGTTGTTGCAGGCGAACGGTTGAGACATGTGTATTCAAATAGCGTGTAGGTGATGTTGCCAGAAATCTTTTTGACTTCAGTGCCGAGCCCAGAGTGAGAATCATGGGGAATCGCAATGGACCATTCGCAGTCACCATTGGCATCGGAACCATGGGGTGAACTTCCAAACTGCACGCCGGCCATGATTTGATTGCCGTCGACTCCCACCATGGTGTTCGTGTTGCCGCCAGCAGAGTCGCCAGCATGAGCGGGTGTTGGTGACGTCAGTGCAAGACACACCAATGCCGTCGTTCCTATCGTGAAAATCCGCATAGGTCTCCTCCTACTTTTCGTTGATAGCCGCGTGCATCGCGCCATTTCCACGTACCGTTTTCGCGCTGAACGTTCCATCTGGTGCGAACTGAGATCACGGAGTCGTCAAACACGATGTCGTCGGCAGCGCTGTCAACTTGACCAGAGTCGAACAGCACTACCGAGTCAAATACACATGTGTGCACGACTGCGTGTGAAGTGTCGATAATTTCTACAGATTCGATGCGGACGCGAAGTTTTCCTGCACCTGCGCGCGTGCGAAGGTTTCCAGCGACACGTTCGCGCATGGTGGTAGCAAGATAGGCAGCGAGTTCGCTGCCTGAAGCGGTCATCTGCGAAACGGGGCATGTCTCAGGCATCCGACCACACTGCGCACGAAGCATAAAGATGTTGGTGAAATCGCTGACGACCGAGTCGGTAGAGGCCGATCCGGTGCTGATCACAGACTCAACGAGTTCATCGGCAACTGTCGTCGTAGTGGACGCCACCGAAGTAGATGGAATCGACAACGGAGAAAAAGACAAATCTCTTGGAGTGTTTCCACATGAGGTACCGCACAGTGCCAGCGCACAGAGATACGACACGTAACAAAAAATCTTGGACATATCTGCCTCCGCCGATAGCAGTGTTCCGAATGTGGTGTGTTGGAAAAAACTAATGAATAGTGCTACGTGGATACTGCCAGCAGCGCGGGGGCTCTACGAAATTGGCCCCGCCGATCTGGCGGTAGAGTTGATGAACCCCAAAATGAGCCAACAACACCCCGACATCGCTGCCGAGCAGGCCTACATCGACCATGCATATGCCTGCCTGGACAAAAGCCGTGAGGATGCTTGGCGTATCCGCGACCTCAATGAGGCAAACACCGGGGGCACTTTTCAGGCCCGTTACGAGCGCAACGCCTTTGACGAACAATTGCTACAACGTCTCACCACGCTCGATCTTGGAGATGCGGCGTTGGTGTTTGGGCGTATCGATCGGTTGACCGATACGCCCGACGAGATTGAGAGTTTTCACATTGGCCGGTTGGCAGTCGCCGACGAGGCCCGTGACCCGGTGGTAGTGGACTGGCGAGCGCCCGTTGCCGAGCCGTTTTATCGTGCGACGGGTCGTGAGACCATGGGCCTGGCTCGCAGGCGGCACTTTTCTGTGCAAGGTCGAGTGTTGTCTGGCATTGAAGATGAATTGTTTGGAGAAGGTCATTTAGGACTTGGCCATGACGAAGGGCTCGGTGGCGACCTACAGACCGGAGTGCAACATGATGGCACGGGCTTGCGTGGCTACAGCACGTTGATCTCTGCGTTGTCGCGCGGTCGCACAGGTCAACTCGGTGACATTGTTGCCACGATTCAATCCGAACAAGATCAAATCATTCGCGCGCCGCAAAGTGGTGTGTTGGTGGTGCAAGGTGGGCCAGGAACAGGAAAAACAGTTGTTGCACTGCATCGTGCCGCATATTTGTTGTACACCTATCGTTTCCCACTTGAAGATCAAGGTGTCTTAGTCGTTGGGCCAAACCGCGTCTTCCTTCGCTACATCGAGCAGGTCTTGCCGTCACTCGGAGAGGCAGGTGTTGAGCAAGTGGTGCTTGCAGATTTAGTTCCGGGGCATCGCGTTGGTCGTCACGAAGACGATGCCATTCGACATGTCAAAGGCGATATTCGAATGTGTACGTTTGTTTCCGCTGCAGTTCGCGATCGTGAGCGTCCATTGCGCGATGACTTGGTGGTTCCGTTTGGTGCCGAGTATCTGCGTCTTCGCGTAACTGAATCGGTGCGCATTATTCGTGATGCTCGTCGTCGATATCGACGTCATAATGCTGCGGCGCGATGGGTAGAAACTGAAGTTGTTGCTGCAATGGCCGCCACGAGTAAGCGCGAAGAAATCGACTTGGAATCACTGCGCGATAGTTTGCGCGACATCCCCGAGTTTCGTGCTGCAATCATTCGAATGTGGCCGGTGCTTACACCCGCAGAGGTATTGCATGACGTATTTGGATCGCGCGCACTTGTTCGATCTGCTGCGCAAGGTGTTTTGAGTGATGACGAATGGCCGTTACTCGTGCGTGAGCGAAGTGCATCACTTGCAGAAGTTCATTGGGCCGAAAGCGATGTTGCTCTTCTAGACGAAGTGTTGTCATTAATTGGGCCACGGCCACGCAAAGGCGGTCGAATTGATGAAAACGATGAGATGCGTTTATATGGGCACATCATTATTGACGAAGTCCAAGATCTCACGCCGATGCAGTTGAGAATGATGAACCGACGCTCGCTGAATGGAGCAATGACGATTGTGGGCGATTTGGCCCAGGCAACTGGGGCGTTTGCGCCGCGCGACTGGCAGGACGTATTGAAATACTTGCCAACAAAGCGAGAGGCACAGATCATCAATCTTTCTGTGGGCTATCGCATTCCTGCTCAGATCATGGCGCTTGCCGACAAGGTGCTTGCGGTTGCCGCACCATCGCTCGTTCCACCGCAATCGGTGCGAGACGGCGAGTTTGGTCCAGATATTGTTCGCTCCACAACGGCAGAGCGACTGCTTGACGATGTTGTTGCGCAAACACGAATCATGATGGACAGCGTCACTGGTGGAAATGTTGCAATTGTTTGTCCAGATGCAATGACCGAATCAGTCTCGGCAGTGTTAACGCGCGAAGGTGTGCAACATGGTCGAGCCAATAACACGGCACTCGATTCACGACTTACTGTTGTGCCGGTAAGTGTGGTGAAAGGTTTAGAACTCGACGGCGTTGTTGTGGTAGAACCGGCTGCGATTGTTGCTGCTCAAGAACATGGTCTACGAGCGCTATATGTTGCGCTCACTCGATCTACGCAACGTTTAACGGTTGTTCATCACCGTGAGTTGCCTCCGGCAATGGTGAACTGAGTTTCGTTACAGCGCTTCCATCACCAGGGCTAAAAACCTGAGCGACTTGTCTGCATCAGCAGGACGGTTTCGCTCGACAGATGAAATTGCAAGATCAACAATGCGTTGTATGTCTTGAACAAATTGATCACCACGATCTGTTACTTGTGGCTCGAGCGTGGACCAGATGCTTTCAACTTCTGCAACTCGAAGTCTGGCAACACCCTTATTGCTTTCACTTAAGGCTTTTGATAAAAACGCAATGGTCTCTTGCATTTGAGCAAATAGTTCATCGGGAGTACCCGATGGAAGGGTGGTGGTTGGCGCAACTGCTGTGGTGGTTGGAGCAGTGTCAATGATGGTGGTTGCACATGATGCAAGCGAAAACAGCGACACCACGAGAACGGCAAGGGTTGGTGTGGTTTTCATGTGCGAGCTCTTATGCACGAACAAGAATTCGACGACTGGCAAATGCGTCTAGATCAACTTCCTGATTGTTTAAGCGCACAGCAATGTTGCCGTCTGCAGATCGGGATGTGACCGTGCCGGTGATGCCTGGTGTTAAGCGCACCGATTCAAGAAAATCGAGCATGCCTGGCGCATATTCAAGCTCTTCAGGAATTCGCGAAACCGTAAATGCGCTGCCAACTTCTACGTCGCACAACGGGTGAGTGGGCTCTTCCATGTAGCTGGAGCCGGGGATTGGGTTGCCGTGCGGGCAAGTCGTTGGGTTGCCAAGCAATCGTGTAATTGCGTCTTCAACATCGGGGCTCAGAACATGTTCCCACTTACACGCCTCGTGGTGAGCTTGCGCCCATGGCAAACCGAGAATGTCGGTAAGGAAGCGCTCTGCAGTGCGGTGTTTGCGCACCACCGATTCTGCAAGCTTCTCACCATCTTGTGTGAGAACAATTCGTGTTCCATGCAACCTGATTAATCCTTCGGTTTCCATCCGCTTGATCATTTCCGAAACTGATGGCCGGGAAACATGAAGGCGATCGGCAACACGCGCCTGAATAACGTCTACGTTGTCTTCGCGGAGTTCAAAAATGCACTCGCAATATTCTTCAAAGGCAGGGTGGTGTTCGCCAGGGTGTGCCATATCAACACACTACTCCGCATCAACTCCGCGTAGGCCCGCCCAAAGTAAGTTCGCAATCTGTTTACCTGTCTTTTCACCATCAAATGGAATGTCATTATTAATAAGGAGGCGAGCGACACCTTCGCTTGCGCCAGCAACTGCGTGCGCAAGAGTACGAAGATGAATTGGATTTGAGTTGATGGTGATCAATGGTGCAATTGCTTCTGCCGATCGGTCAAGTACGCGCCGAATAGCAATCGTAAACTCGTCATCATTTCTTGTTCCGCTATCGAACAACACTTTGAATGCGTTTTTATCGCGCTCGACCCACTTAAAGAATGCGACAGTTCCCGCTTCAACTTGAGCCTGTCCATCCGTTAATCCACCAGTAGCGGTGGCAAGCACATCAATCATCCGATCACCGACATGATCGATGATGGCGAGGAACAATGCGCGCTTCGATTCGTAATGTTGATATACGACGGGTTTTGTGACACCTGCTGCTTCTGCAATGTCATTCATTGAGGTGTCGTGAAACCCCTTGGTTGCAAATACTTGCAGTGCCACATCGAGCACTTGCTCTTTACGTTCTATCGCGGGAAGTCGAAGCGCCATGATCGAGTCTGCCTAGTTGCCGTTTAGTCGATCTTCTTTTTCGGCTGCCTTGATTGCGTAGCCCAAAACGATGGTTGGCGCGAGGAGAATTGAACCAATCACAAGACCGCTCGTCGCCAACTGACCGACAAGTGGTGTGAACGACGTTGCTAAACCGGTGAACACCGCCACGATTGAGACACCAAAACTGAGATACCCAATACGTTTGGCAAGTCTCGTCCAACGGTCAATCAACTGCCTGCGTTGCCGAACAGGATCGGCTGTGTTGTTGGCAATTGAGCCTTGTTTAGAGGGTTCGGGGGTGGAAGTCATAGCCTTGCCAATCATGGTAGAGGCAAGAGGGCAGCGGTGAGCAAGGAAGCGATCCTTCTTGATTGGCACGATGATGTGGCAGTCATCACGCTCAATAGACCTGATCGTCGCAATGCAGTAAACCTCGACATGCTCGAGTCAATGGTGAATATGCAAACCGAGATAAGCGAGCGAAAAGCACGCGCTGTTGTATTGACCGGTGCTCCTCCAGCCTTTTGCGCAGGAGCTGATTTATCGGGTGTGCGTGAAGAGGTTTTCCACGATGCCCTGAGCGCGGTGTTGGTTGGATTTACCTCTCTTCCGTGTGTTGTGATTGCAGCAGTAGATGGTGCGGCGCTTGGTGCTGGCGCGCAGTTGTTGGCCGTTTGCGATGTTCGCGTTGTTACGGCAGGAAGCATTATTGGCGTTCCAGCCGCAAAACTTGGTTTGGTTGTGCATCACTGGACAATCGATCGACTTGTGCGCGAGTTTTCACCTCCTGTTGCACGCAATATGTTGCTTACCGCAAGTACGTACACGGGCGAGCAGTTGCATGGAGTTGGAGCGGTGCATCGCATTGGCAACCTTGACTCGGCTCTGCAGTGGGCAAAAGAAATTTCCCAGCTTGCTCAATTAACTATCCGTGGACACAAGGTTGCACTCGAAAGCGTGAGCGAAATGCGCAATGTAGATGACATCGTTGTGCAGTTAAGAGATCTTGCAATGGCCAGCGATGACGCTCGCGAAGGTCGTGAAGCTTTTCTTGCAAAACGGCCACCAAGGTTTACGGGTGCATGATGCAGCCAACTCGTGTGATTGATTTTGTTGATGCGGTTGCTGTGTACAACGATTACCCAGCACTTGCTGGTGTGACATTCTCGGTTGACCGCCAGGAAATCGTGTTACTACAGGGGCCAAATGGTGCGGGTAAGACAACACTGTTGCGGGCGTGTGCTGGGTTAATTCCTGTCGTGCGCGGGTCTGCACATGTATTAGGTGTCGATATTGCAATCGATCGCGAATCAATTCGTGAACGTGTTGGTTTGCTTGGCCACCAAAACGGTTTGTTCGCCGAGTTGACGATTGCGGAAAATGTTGATTTTTGGTCGACAGTGGTAGGGGCAACGCGAGCAGAACGAGATGCAGCGATGCAGCGCATGTCGATTGATGGCAAACTTGCGAATCGACGAGTAAGCGAATTATCTGCTGGCCAGAAACGACGTTGTGCATTGGCGTGTTTGGTGGTGCGTCGTGCCGAGATTTGGCTACTTGACGAACCTCATGCTGGCCTCGACGCAAAAGGTCGAGATGAGATCGATCTCATATTGAAAGAAGCAGCGTCGGCCGGTGCAACCATCGTTGTGGCTTCTCATGAAGTTGAGCGAGCCCAGCAATTAGCGAGTCGTACGGTCTCTCTTGTTGCAGGACATGTTCGAGGTGTCTCATGACGATGTCGGTATCGCGGATTGCACAAGCCGTTGCAGTGAAAGATTTGCGCATTGAGTTGAGGTCGCGCATCGTGACGAATCAAGTCCTGCCATTTTCTGGACTCGTCATGGTGATGTTTGCTTTTGCGCTTGACAGTGATGACGTTCTGCAAGGCGTTGCCGGCGGGTTGGTGTGGCTGGCGACAATCTTCTCGTTGTTCATTTTGGTGCAACGTTCGTTCGCGATCGAAGTTTCTGATGGAGCATTGGATTCACTGCGTGTTGCTGGGGTCAACCCACAGGGAATTTTCCTTGGCAAATCAATTTCGTTGTTTGTGCAATTGATCGCACTTGAAGTCGTCCTGTTCCTGACCGCGGTGGTGTTGTACCGGGTGAGTCTGGGGGGTGCGGGACTAGTGCTGTTGGTCACTTGTGTGGTGAGCGCTACGGCCGGATTGGCCTTCGTAGGTACCCTGTATGGCGGCTTGACTGCAGGTGCACGTGGGCGCGAAACATTGCTCCCACTGCTATTGCTTCCCGTTGTTGCGCCAGTTTTGATTAGCGCAACACGCGCTACCGAAGCGGCGTTTACAAGTAATGGAGTAACGGTCTCCGAAGGGTGGCCTTGGGTGGCGGTGCTGGCAGTGTTTGCTGCGGTGTTTGGTTTGGGTGGCCTGCTGTCATTTGGCTCGCTTATTGAGGAATGATTGAGTGTTACGAACGTTGAGGGTTACACATGACGACAACTGAACTGCCAGCAATTAAAGGAGTAGGTACGCAAGCCACTCGTTTATATGGTGTGCTCGCACTTGTCGCACTCGGCTGGGTCTTTGTCGGTGGACTGTTCTTCACCCCGGAAGATGTTGTGCAAGGTGATGCTGTTCGCATTATGTACGTTCATGTGCCAACAGCGTGGACGGCGTACTTGGCATTTATCGTCACAGGGGTTGCCTCGGCATGCTGGTTGCTCGGCAAGAAGCATTCCATGGGATTTGATCGTGTGGCTGGGGCTTCTGCGGAAGTTGGTGTGGCGTTTATGGCCCTCACGTTGATTAGTGGAAGTTTGTGGGGCCGAATTACGTGGGGCACGTTTTGGGTGTGGGACCCACGTCTGACGACAACGGCATTTTTGTTCGTGACGTATTTGGGATATTTGGCAGTTCGCGGATTGGGTGGGTCGCCTCAACAACGTGCACGTCGTTCGTCGGTGGTTGCATTGCTCGCTGTTTTGGAAATTCCATTAGTTCACTTCAGTGTTGTGCTGTGGCGCTCGTTGCACCAAGAGGCGTCAGTGCTGAGCCCAGACGGTGATATCAAAATGGACGGAATCATGTTGTTCACACTGTTGTTTGGGGTCTTCGGGTTTAGCGTGCTGTTTGCCTGGTTGGTTTCACATCGACAGCGAATCATGGCAATGCACGATGCGCAACGGGCGAGCGCTCTAGAAGTTGCAATGGTTGATCGTTTGCAGGAGGCTTCGTCGTGAATCACGCAGGATATGTTCTCGGTACGTATGCGATCACGTTTGTGTTTATTGTTTCGGCTGTTGTGTACACCCTGAAAGAGGGTCGCGAATTGTCTCGTAAGGTTGCAGATAAGGACAAACCGTGGACTTAACCCCGCGTACATCGTCTGACAATGCACCTTTGGCTCCGCGCACAAAGGCAAAAAAGAAGTGGCGATATGTGGCAATGCTTGTTGTCGTGGTGTTTGCTGGTGGGTTTATTGTTTCGCAGTTTCTAACTTCTGCAATTGACTTTTACTGCAACGTTGATGAAGTCGGAGTTCGTGTTGGATGCGAAGAGGATCGACGCTTGCGCGTTCAGGGAAATGTTGTTGAAGGCTCGATATCCGAATCAGCAAACAAAACGACATTTTCACTCGTGTTTAATAACAAAACAATTGACGTGATTTATGACGGCGACCCTGGCGGAATTTTTCAGGAGTGCATTCCAGTCGTTGCGCACGGACGTCTACAAGGAGACACTTTTGAGGCCAACCGTATTGAGGTTCGTCACTCGAATGAGTACGAAGCAGCAAACGCAGATCGTATTTCCGAATCCGAGGTGGCACCATGTTCGCAGCAGGTGGGATAAACGGCGCGCTTGGTCGCGCGTTGTTGCTGATCGGCATTGTTGGCTCACTGTTTGGCGCAATAGCTGCGATTACGAGTGCACGTCAGCGTGATCAGGCAGTTGCAAAACTTGTTCCGCGATTTGCGCTGCTTGTGTTTGGTGCAAGCGTGGGCGCTTTTGCAGTAATGGAACGGGCAATGATCACCCGTGATTATTCCCTTGCATATGTTCAAAAAGTAGGAAGCAATTCAACTCCTGCTCTGTACAACTTTGCTGCGGTGTGGAGCGCACTTGAAGGTTCGATCTTGATGTGGGTGCTGATCTTGGCTGGCTACACGTTGGCCGTTGCATATTGGTTGCGCAAAAAGATGGATGACGTGCTGTCGCGTTATGCGCTTGGAGTCATGTTTATCGTGTCACTGTTTTTCTTTGTGCTTTCGTTTGGACCTGCAAATCCATTTGGATCGGGTGAACCAGGGGTGTTTGATGGCCCGGGACCAAACCCGTTGCTTCAGAACCACTTACTCGTGATGTTCCATCCGCCATTGCTGTATCTGGGATATGTAGGAATGACGGTTCCATTTGCCTTTGCGATTGCGGCGCTAGTCACCGGTCGAGTTGGTGAAGGATGGCTGTTGGCAACACGACGATGGACGTTGTTTGCGTGGGGGTTTCTCACGCTCGGAATCATTCTTGGTTCGTGGTGGAGTTATGAGGTGCTCGGTTGGAGCGGCGTGTGGGCTTGGGACCCGGTAGAGAATGCATCGTTGCTTCCGTGGATCACTGCAACTGCATACATTCACTCAGTGTTGGTTCAGGAGCGACGTGGAATGTTGCGTGTGTGGAACTTGTCGTTGTTGGTGGCGACATTCAGTTTGACAATTTTGGGAACGTTCCTCACTCGGTCTGGCGTTTTAAACAGCGTTCACGCGTTTAGCGAAAGCCCAATCGGGCCATGGCTGTTGGCATTCTTTGCTCTGATCGTTGTGGTTTCCGTCGGGCTTATTGGGTGGAGGGGAGACCGCCTGCATTCGCCAGGAAGTATTGATTCACCACTTTCGCGTGAAGGTGCGTTTTTAGCAAACAACGTGTTGTTCAGCGTGTTCGCGTTTGTTGTTTTGCTGGGCACAGTGTTCCCACTTGTTGTTGAAGCATTGCAAGATCGTACGATCATTGTTGGCGAACCATTTTTTGATCGCTTGACCATTCCGATCGGCATCACGATGTTGACGATCATGGCAATTGCTCCGGTGTTGCCGTGGCGTAAAGCGTCACAAGAGTTGTTACTCACGCGATTGTTTTGGCCGGCATGGTGTGGAGTGTTGGCGTTAGCAGGAAGCGTGTTGGTGGGCGCGACGGGGTTTGCGCCACTACTGACGTTTGCAATGGGTGGCTTTGCTGCAGGGTCTGCGCTTCGTCAGGTGGTGTTGGCAACACGACGTCAGGGGCTACGCGGTTTAGTTGGTCGCGCAAATGGCGGAATGATTGTGCATCTTGGTGTGATTGTTATTTCGGTTGCACTTGCTGCTTCAAATAGTTTCACGCACAGTCAAGAACTCAACCTTGAAGTCGGAAAGGTCGCATCCTTTAGCGGCCACACGTTTGAACTGGTTGAAGTCGTTGAAGAAAAGACTGAACGTGTGTTTTCGGTCAAGGCCCGTGTCATTGTTGATGGTGGAAAAGCGTATGCGCCTGCAATAGCCCGGTATTTAAAACAAGGCATGACTGTCGGAACCCCATCGGTGAGGACGGGGTTGGCCAGCGATGTGTATCTCACGCTCGAGCCACCCGTACGACCAGGCTCAGATACTGCACGGATCAAAGTATTTATCAAGCCACTGTTGTTATGGCTATGGATCGGCGGCGGGTTGATGGCGTTGGGAACAGTGCTTGCGGCATTCCCTGGTCGCCGTCGGAAACCGACCGCTCCAACTTCTGACGATGGCATTGATGATGTGTTGGTGATGTTGTGAGTGACGTGTCGACTGATTCGGCAGTGGCTCGCAAGCGTTTAGCGCCAGTGATCGCATCAATAGTTGGTGTGGTGATGCTGGCGTTTCTCTGGGTATTGGTGTCTGCAGATCCAAATTCTTCTAGCGAGGCCGACTCGCCATTACTGGGTCAACCTGCACCTGCTGTTTCAACAACAACGCTTGACGGAGAGAACTTCGTATTGTCGTATCGCAAAGGGAGTTGGGTGATTCTTAACTTCTTTAACTCAACGTGTGTGCCGTGCATTGCCGAGCATCCAGAGCTTGTGGCGTTTGCTGAACGTGAGTCACAGGCAAGCAACCCGGCCGAGTTGTACACCGTGATTAACGATGACAGCGATGATGCAGTGCGTGCATTCTTTGCTGAAAACGGTGGTGACTGGCAAAAGGTGCGTGATTCGGACGGGTCGATTTCGGTGGCATTTGGTGTTGCAAAGGTGCCAGAGACATGGATTGTTGATCCCAATGGATATGTCCGATTGAGAGTGGCGGGTTCGATCACAACTGGTTTGTTGGACGAACAGCTGGGTCTGTTGAAAGCGCAGTTTGGTTCATGAGCAACGCGGCTTCAGTGAAGAATAAATGGACATGGCTGTTGCTTACCTTGGTTGCTGTTGCCTTGCTTGTCTTTGGGGGTACACGTGACACTGGTCCTAAAACTCAGTCTGATCGCATCGATGCAATTACGAAGGTGATCGCTTGTCCAACGTGTCAGGGTGAAAGTGTCTACGTCTCTCGTGCATCAGCGGCCGAATCCATTCGTGCTGAAGTAGCGCGTCAGGTTGCTAGTGGTCAAAAGACCGACGATGAGATTGTGGCATTTATGGAAGCCCGATTTGGGAGTCGCGTGTTACTCGTACCGCGCTCAACTGGCTTAGATGCACTCGTGTGGGTGCTACCCGTGTTTGCATTGGTATGCGCATTGGGAACACTTGTCTTCGCATTTAGAAGATGGAGTGTCTCGGGCTCGAGCACGGTGTCCGATGCCGACATTGAGATGGTTGAACAAGCACTACGCGATGCTGAATAACTCATGATCAATCCAGATGAACTCGCACGTTTAGAAGAAGAACGAAAGTTCCTGCTTGATTCATTGCGTGACTTAGAGCGTGAACGCAAAGCAGGGGATATTGACGATATTGATTATGAAGGATTAAAGGCCGGTTACACGCAGCGCGCGGCAGATGTCATTAAAGCGATTGAGGCCGGAACAACCCTGAACGGCAGGAGCAAGCCACGATCTGCATCACGTCGAATCGTGGTGAGTGCGATAGTGGTGTTTCTTGCCATTGGGTCTGGCTGGTTTGTTGCTGCTCAATCTGGTCAGCGACTACCTGGCGAAACAACAAGTGGCGGAATAGAAGATTCGACTGCAACATTGCTGGCGCAGGCACGATCAATCAACTTCAGTGATCCGCAAAGAGCGGTCGAACTGTATAGCGAAGTCATCAAGTTGGACCCCGACAATGTTGAGGCATTGACATATAGGTCGTGGTTGATTGCACTCGTGTCACGAGATGCAACTGACGACATCAAAATCATTGCACTCGCAACATCGCTACAAGGTTTGGAGCAAGCAATTTCGGTCGACCCTGATTATGCCGATGCGCATTGCTTTCTTGGCATTGTGCGCTTCCGGCTTGCAGCAGATGCGGTAGGAGCAAAAGAACAACTTGATATTTGTGTTGCGTCAAATCCTCCTGCAGAGGTGTTGGATTTCGTGACTGCAATTGTTGAAGAAGTAGATGCCGCACTAGCGGGATAAATTAATCAACACGGTGTGGTGGCCATGCATGTCCACCAATGAACTGGTCTCCGTGTTTATCAAGCACCCACACCGAGCCTTTTCGAGAATCACGAAAGCCGCTCACTTCCATTCCTCTTCGTTCGAGTGCATCAATCACTTGTGGAATGACATCACCATGGCTGCACATCACTGTTCCATCTGAAAGTGTATGGATCCAATCGACTGTGGCAATGAAGTCGGCGCCTTCTGCAAGTAACTGGTGAGACTGAACCGTGAGTCCGCTGAGTTGCGCAAGTGGTTGGAGCGTTTGCATGCATCGCACGTATGGGCTTGAGAACAATGCTGTCGGTGACAACCGCACGATTGATTCAGCAATGGATTCGGCTTGCTTTTGTCCATCGGCTACAAGGGGCCGTAACGCGTCTTCTGCATCCCACTGACTTCGTTTGCCAGCCTTTGCATGACGGACAAGAAAAAGTGACATCAACGATGAATATAGTGCCGAGATAGGGCAAACTTGTGAAAGGAGATGTATGGGATTCTTTGATCGCAACCGAGAAGACGTAGTTAAGCGCGGATACGACGACAGTCGTTTGCCTAGTGGGCAATATTTAACCGAACGTTTCCCTGTACTTCATGTTGGAGAAGTGCCGACATATCAACCCGGCGAATGGAATCTCAAAATTTTTGGTGCTGTAACAAACGAAATTACGTTGTCGTTCGATGATGTAAAAGCTCTTCCATCAACCACTCTCACAACAGACATTCATTGCGTAACGAAGTGGTCGAAGTTTGATACCACGTGGCGTGGCGTCAAAGTGCACGAAGTGTTCGCGCTTGCCGGAGTAAACCCAGCCGCCGCATATGTGATGGGTCATGCCGAATACGGATACACGGCCAACTTGCCACTTGCTGACATCATGCGTGATGAATCAATGATTGTGTACGAGTACGAAGGTGAAGACATTGAGCCAATTCACGGTGGCCCAGTTCGATTGCTTGTTCCTAATTTGTATTTTTGGAAATCGCCTAAGTGGTTGCGTGGTCTTGAGCTTCGAGAAACCGATGCGCCAGGTTTCTGGGAACAAAACGGATATCACATGTATGGTGATCCGTTTTTAGAACAACGATTTTGGGGCGACTAACGATCAATTAGATCGTGGTCGCACAAAATGTGTCGCCTTGTGGCAACGATGCCGAAGTGGCGGGTGAGGTGTCACCATAAATTGCAGTGAGCATGCCTTTGACCATTCCTCTGTCGACTGCACAAATTACCGGATGCTCGATTGCAACATCGCCGAACGGGCAGTGGTTGCTAACAATGCGCAATTGATTGTTGCGCTGGTCGGTATGTGCGGCAAATCCGTGCGCTGTAAGCGCATCGGCGACTGCTTGCATTGCGGCACGTAGCGATTTGTGACCTGCAGCAAGATCGTCGCCCTTCATGCCCGCAGCCATTGCTTGACCGTATTGCTGACCGACTTCTTCAGCCATTGCTTCTGCTTTATCGGGTGGAAGCAATGCAAGAGTTTTGCCGAGTAGCGAAAGAACTAAGTCATCACTACGAACAGGGAATGACAACGTGGTGTCTTCGGCGGCGCGGTACAGCTTGGACGGTCGTCCAGCGCCACCACGCTCATGGCGGTCAACTGCAACTTCGAGGTATCCGCCGGCAGAAAGCTTGTCGAGATGATGGCGTGCAACGTTTGGATGAACGGCGAATTTTTCGGCGACTTGGGCAGCGGTGACACCTGACTCACTTTCACGAGCAAACAAGTACACAGCACGACGTGTCGGGTCGCCAAAGGCAGAGGTGATTGCAGAAACCTGTGCAGTGAACGATCCTGAGGTGAGGTTGGCAGACTTACTCGACACACAGGTATTGTACCTATGGCCATAGTGGAAATTATTGGAGCCCCATGTCAACCCCCACAACAGATCAAGTCATTGAAGCCCTCCGCCCTGTAGAGGACCCCGAACTCCACCGTTCGATTGTCGACCTCGGAATGGTGCGCGATGTCGAGATTAAGGGTGGTGTAGTCAGCCTCACGGTGGTGCTGACGATTGCAGGCTGTCCACTGCGAAATGAAATTCAAAATCGTGTTGGTACCGCGCTTCGCGCGTTGGATGGCGTACAAGATGTCGCTCTCAATTTTGGAGTGATGACTGATGAAGAACGCGCAAAAGTGCGCGAGATGTTGCACGGTAACCCAGGTGCAACTGCAGGATCACAACCTGCACAAGGACATGCATCAGGACGAGAAATTTCCTTTGCGAAACCAGGTTCAAAGACACGACCAATTTTGGTGTCATCTGGAAAAGGTGGCGTAGGTAAATCAAGTGTCACCACAAACCTCGCAGTTGCACTCGCAGCGCAGGGATACAAGGTGGGCATTGTTGATGCGGACATTTATGGATATTCAATTCCCCGCATGCTTGGTACTGATCGCGAACCGGTTGTTATCGACAACATGTTGTTGCCTCCAGAAATGTGGGGAGTGCGTTGCATCAGCATTGGTTATTTCGTACCCGAAGGCCAAGCAGTGGTGTGGCGTGGCCCAATGTTGCATAAGGCGCTCGAGCAGTTTTTGACCGATGTGTATTGGGATGAACCAGATTTCTTGTTGGTCGACATGCCACCGGGAACCGGTGACATTGCATTGAGCCTGAGCCAGTACTTGCCTCGTGCTGAAGTATTGGTGGTAACGACTCCGCAAGAAGCCGCACAAAAAGTTGCAAAGCTTTCTGCAGCGATGGCGACAAAGGTCAACCTTCCTGTCCGCGGCATCATCGAAAACATGTCATGGTTTACGGGCGACGATGGAATTCGCTACGAGTTGTTTGGTAGCGGTGGCGGTCAGGCTTTGGCAGACGAGCTCAATGTTCCACTACTCGCACAGATTCCACTGATGACAGCGCTGCGTGAAGGCGGCGACGATGGGCGACCAATTGCAGCAGTAGCACCAGAGAGCGAAATTGGACAGGTGTTTATGGCTTTGGCAAAACGAATTGCTGAAGAAATGAAGCCCAAGAAGATTTTCAGTGCTGCGCTAAAAGTAAATTAACCTGCAGATACCTCACCTCAACGATCGGAACAATCATGGAAATTCGAATTGGCATTCAACAATCAGTCCGTGAACTGATGGTGGAAATTGATGACGAGAAAGCACAAGCAAAGGCAAAGGCTGCTGCAGAAGCAGCACTCACTGGAAAGTCGGAAGTGTTGTCGCTGATCGATAATCGCGGCCGCGAAGTAATGGTTGCTTCGGCAAAGGTCGCCTATGTCGAGTTCGGTGCTCCTGAAGGTGCACGTAAGCTCGGTTTCGGGAGCTGACACTGCCACATCTCCTTGATCACCGATTGCTGTTTATTACCGGCAAGGGTGGTGTAGGGAAAACAACATTTGCTAGCGCGCTTGCTCAACTAAGTGCCGCGAGCGGTAAACGAACGCTGGTTGTCGAAATGGACGACAAAGGTGCGCTTGCTCATGCTCTGCGCATCGAGAGTTTGCAGTTTGCTGAGCGCGAAATCGCACCAAATTTGTTTGCAATGGCAATGAACACAGAGGACTCACTCAGGGAGTACATCCGCCTCTTTGTAAAAAACCCATTAGTCAGCACGTTTGGGCCATTAGCCAAGATTCTGGATTTCGTTGCTAACGCGGCGCCGGGCGTGAAGGAGATTCTTGCAGTTGGCAAATTGTGCTGGGAAGTCCGTGAGCGCAATTACGACATTGTGATTGTTGATGCCGAGGCAACTGGTCACATTGTTGCCCAGGTGGATGCGCCGGCCATTTTGTCGAATCTTGTGCAAGTTGGTGTGATTCGAGATCAAACACGATGGATGCAGGAAATCTTGCACGATCAATCAGCGACAGGAGTGGTTGTCGTGACCACGCCGGAAGAAATTCCGGTTCTTGAAACGATTCAATTGTTGGACACGTTGCAGAGCAAGACCAAAGTGAGCGTCAGTGCTGTTGTGGCAAACCGAGTTCACCCTGATGTTGTTGCTGGTGGGGATCTTGCTGTGTTTTCACAACTAGCGGATTCGGTCGAATCAGGTCGTATAGCCAGTGAACCAGCATCGGTGTTGCGCGCTCCATTGCGATTACTCGGCATTGCGATACAGCGCAGAAAGCGTGAGATTGGATTACTTGAGCAACTTGCTACCAGCGCCAAGGAACGCGGAGTGCTGTTTATGCCAATTCTTGAAATTGATGAACAAGAAGCGGGTATCACTTCGGTGATGTCATCTGTGTTGAAGGACGAGCTGACATGAACAACCTGCGTGATGTGTTGCAGCACGGTCGTCTCGTGGTGGTGTGTGGAAGTGGTGGCGTAGGCAAAACAACCATGTCGGCATCACTTGGTGCTTTTGCTGCTCATGCATATCAGCGCAGAGTGCTTGTCTTGACTGTTGACCCTGCGCGCAGACTTGCTGATGCGTTAGGTCTTGATTCTTTTGGTAATGCAGTTGTTGACGTTGACCCACAATTATTGATGCACAACGGTGTTGCGCCAGCGGGCTCAATGTACGCAGCAATGATTGACACCAAGGCCAGTTGGGACGAGTTAATTGCGCGCTGTGCACCAAACGCTGAGGTGTGCGAAAAAGTGTTAACTAACAAGCTCTATAAAAACTTGACCGAGCGATTTGTACATAGCCACGACTACATCGCAATGGAACGACTGTATGAGGCTCAGCAGTCGAGCAATTACGACTTAGTCATTGTTGATACACCGCCATCACGAAATGCACTTGACGTGTTGGATGCGCCGAAGCGGATGAAAGAATTCTTTGCATCACGACTGCTTCGACTACTGACCTCACAAGCCCAATCACGATTGTTCTCACTTGCTGCTAAGCCGTTCTTTATCGTTGCTGATCGCATTCTTGGCGCTCGATTCCTTTCCGACATCACAGAGTTCTTCACATTGTTTCGCACGATGGAGGAGGGTTTTGTGGCGCGCGCCAATGAGGTTGAGGCAGTGCTCAGGCAACAGGACACCTCATTTATGGTGGTGACAACACTGGAGCCCGCACCATTGCGCGAGTCAAACTTTCTGATTGACGAATTGCGCAATAGGTCATTTCACTTGAGCAGCGTGATTGCTAATCGTGTGACCCCGTTCGAGCTGCTGCGTGTTGTAGAGGGCTCGCTTGGGTCGTTGCAACAGTCAATTCAGGATCCGCGGTTTGTTCACGCTGTTGTCGGTGCCACAGAGTCGCTTGAGCCATCAGCGGAGCAGGTGGCGCGTGTGGTCAATGCGATAGCGCAGGGCTCGGAACTGGCAGTAAGTCAGGGCAAAGTCGACCTCGACAGGTTGCATCATTTGGGCCAGCATTGCAGCGAAGCGGGGGCCCAGTTGTATGTCTGTGCCGTGGCTGAAACAGACCTGAAATCGGCATCGGACTTGGTGGCGATTGGCGATTCCGTGAAGCCTGCATAACGCAGAGTAGTTTCGCTTTATGCCAACGCTTGCCGAACTTGCTCATGAGCACACGCAGCTCGATGGTGCTGCAATCGGCCACCTAGGGGTGCTTGTTTCGGAATGGGGAATGCTTGCTGATTTTTGTTTCGCCGACATGCTGCTGTACCTGCCGGTAAAAAACTCTGGATGGTTAGTTGCCGCGCAAGTACGCGCAGCAACTGGTCAGACGTTGTATCACCAAGACTACGTAAATACGTGGGCGTCGGAATCGGAGCAAGTGCTTTTGAATAGGTGTCTCGCTGAAGGAACGATTTCTCAGGGTGAGATATTCGTGCAAGCAATTGGTGGTCCAGCAAATATGGCGACCATTCCCGTTCGTCACGATGGAAAAATTGTTGCGGTGTTATCGCGCGAGTGGGTAGTCGATTCGGCACGGCGTGCCGGCCAACTGGAATCAACGTATGCCGAAATCTTTTCAAAGCTTGCAGACATGGTGTCGCAAGGTCTGTTCCCATTTGAAGGTCGAATTGCCGATGCGGGTGTAGCCCCGCGTGTAGGCGACGGTGCGATTGTGCTTGATGCGCAGACGCGTGTGCGCTATGCATCACCAAATGCGGTGTCGGCGTTGCATCGCGCCGGAGTAAGCACGAATGCAATTGGCCAAACACTTGCCGAATTAGGTGTTGCTGAAAGTGCGGCAAGAAATGCTTATGAGCGAACCGAACCAGTCATAGAAGAAATTGAACAAACATCTGAAGTGACGCTGCTAACTCGTTGTATTCCACTGCTGAACACAAAGGGGAACACAGTGGAAGTGGTGGGGGGTGTGCTGCTATTGCGCGATGTTTCCGAATTGCGTCGCCGTGATCGTCTGCTGCTAACAAAAGATGCGACGATTCGTGAAATTCACCACCGTGTAAAGAACAACTTACAAACCATTTCGTCGTTACTGCGATTGCAGGCACGACGTCTTGATTCTGCAGAAGCCAAAGGGGCGGTAGCCGAGTCGGTTCGCCGTATTCGCACCATTGCACTTGTGCACGAAACATTGTCACGCGAACCAGGAGAAGACATTTCGTTTATCGAAATTGTTCGCCCATTGATGCGACTTGTTGAAGAGGGATTGCAGTCGGCGGATAGGCCCGTGCGCTTCATAGTTAAGGGTGATGGAGGAAGACTTCCTGCAACAGTTGCAACGCCGCTTTCGGTGGTCATTCTTGAGTTGTTACAAAATGCAGTTGATCACGGATTCCCTGAGGGAAGTGGCGGTGGGTCGGTCATCGTTGCATTGAGCCATGATGACGATGCGCTGAGCGTCAAAGTAGTTAATGACGGCGTTGGTTTGAGCCCTACGTTTGATTTCGCTCATGCAACTGGACTTGGACTATCAATTGTTCGCACATTAGTGTCCACTGAATTGGCAGGGTCAATTGCAATGCGCGCCGGCTCACAAGCCGAGGGTAACGAGGTGGGTATTAAAGGAATGGTCGACGGTCAGGGGACTGTCGTCGAACTACGCGTACCCGTAACGGTGTAGTTAGGCAGTTGCGCGTGCTGCGCGACGTGCCGCAGCCATCTTGCGACGAATGTCGCGTCGCTCTTCTTCTGAGGTGCCACCCCAGATACCGCAATCTTGGTTGGTTTCAATTGCGAACTCGAGGCATTCATTCTTTACGGTGCACTCACAGCACACCGATTTTGCTGCAGTAATTTGTTGCAACGCTTGACCTGTGCTTCCAACGGGGAAAAACAATTCGGGATCGGTGTCCCGACAGAGGGCTTCTTTACGCCAGGTGTAGTCCGCAGATCCGAGGGCAAGGCTTGTTGCAAGAATAGACACGGTAAGTCACCTTTGAATTTCTAAGAAGGCCAGTAGGACGGTGTCACGATAGACACCGAGAGGGTCACTTTCAAGACCCAGAACAAAATATTTTTATTATTTTATTGTGACGTTTTTGGCTGTACCCTTCGCCTGTGACCATTGCTCGTTGGATGCCACATCGCCCCCATTCGGGTCCTGCCAATGTGCAGGTAATGGCGCATCGCGGTGCTTCTGCGGCCGAACGCGAAAACACAACCTTGGCATTTACGCGAGCACGCGAGTTGCACAGTCATGCTGTCGAATTAGATGTGCGGTTGTGTGCATCGGGGGAAATGGTGGTGCATCACAATCCTGCACTCGCTGATGGACGAGTGCTCAACACGCTCAATATTTCCGACATTCCCGACGAAGTGCCAACACTTGCTGCTGCGCTCGATGCGTGTGCAGGTATGTGGGTGAATATCGAAATCAAGAACGATCCATCCGAACCCGACTTTGATCAAAACGACACATTGGCAACGTTGGTGGTTGATTACCTGCGTACGCGAGGCGCACCAGACCAATGGCTGATCTCGTCGTTTAGACGCGAAACCGTTGATGCGGTGCATCGCTTGTGGCATGAGTTGCCAACAGCATGGCTCGACATGGGAGTTGCTGACGACGCCGCAGATGCTCTCGCAAAAGATCTGCTTGGATCAGGGCATCAGGCGTATCACCCATACGTCAAAACACTGACGCGTTCGGTGGTTGACACCATGCATCGCAATGGCGTTGCAGTGAACACATGGACATGTGATGACCCAGTGCGGATGGCCGAGTTAGTGTCATGGGGAATCGATGGTATTTGCACCAACGTTCCAAATGTTGCGCTAGAAGTTATTGCGCAAGCAAGCTAGCGATTAATACTCGATCAAAGGCCGCACTAAGCGCAGGGCATCAGGGCAGTTCTTGATTTCAATCGATGTTGTGTCTCCCAAGTAGTCACCATCAAGTTGATACGGGAACGGTGCTGGAAATTCAATCTTGACGTTTTCTACATCGGTTGCGATATCGATGCCGGACGAAGTTTCCAGTCCTCCACGGCGAAGCGCCGAGTAGAGGGTCTTGAGAATTAATGGTGTGGTCATTTTGCGGAAGGTGACGACTACAAGTTTTTTGTCGAGCGAGGCAGCAGACGAAAGGTTGATCGGGTGCTTGCCAACAAACGTGTAGGGGTTGGTATTTAACACCACGGAGAAAAAGCCGTTTGGAATTGCACGTCCGTCGATATTCATTGTGAAGTGCGGGTACTTGCGGTCGTATGACCTAAACCATGAGTGCAGTGCAGAGTAAGCAAACAGTGGTTGCCCAACAACGCGCTTGAGTGAAGAGCGACGCTCAACTTGTTCGACAACTGCCGCGTCGTATCCGATGCCGGCATGAAACGTGAAGTATCGACCGTTGGCTTGACCAAGGCTGACTCGTTCAATTTCGTTGCGGTCGATTCCGGTCATCAATTGTGTGAGGGCGACCATCGGGTCATTGGCAACTCCCAGGCTGCGAACGAACACATTTGTCGAACCACCAGGCAACATGGCAAGTGCAGTGTCGCTGCCCGCGAGACCGGTGGCGATTTCGTTCAGGGTGCCGTCTCCGCCGAAACCAAATACGGCATCCAGCCCTCGGGCTGCCGCATCTTTGGCAAACCGGGTGGCGTGGCCGCGCTCGTTGGTTTCCACCACCTGCACGTCATGCTGTTTTGCAAGGTGCTGATGCACCAGCACAGTGTTGCGGGGTGTGACCGACGACGCGAACGAGTTGACAATAAGAAGTATTCGCACGGGGACTGAATTTTATCGGTAAATCAGTCGGGACAGGGTTGGGTAAATCCCATACTCATCGGTAACAATGGAGGGCATGAACATCGTCGTCTGCGTCAAGCAAATCCCTGATCCAGCCACCCCTGGAGCCCTCGACGGCTCCACCAACGCGTTGAAGCGCGATGGCAAGCTCATCCTTGATGAGTCCGACGCTTACGGCGTTGAGATGGCATTACAACTTGCAGCAGCAAATGGTGGTGGCGATGTCAACATCGTGTCAATGGCACCGAATGGTGAAATGTCTGGCATGCGCACTGCACTTGCAATGGGCGCAGCAAAGGGAGTGCTCATCAGCGATCCAGCACTTGCCGGTTCCGATGCACTCACCACAGCAAAAGTTTTGGCTGCAGCAATTCAAAAAATGGGAAGCGCTGACTTGATCATCGCAGCAACCGAATCATCCGATGGATACACCGGAACCGTGCCAGAACAAATGGCAGAAGTTCTTGGCTTGCCATCAGTGACATTTGCAAAGAAGCTCACCATCAACGGCTCGAGCCTGAAGGCTGACCGTCAGACAGAAGAGGGTTATGACGAAGTGGAGTGCCCACTTCCTGCAGTCATCAGCGTGACCGCTGGTGTTGTTGAACCGCGTTACCCAAGCTTCAAAGGCATCATGGCTGCAAAGTCAAAGCCAATCGACACCTTCACTGCAAGCGACCTTGGTGTCACACCAACTGGTTGGGCTGGTGCAGGACAAAAAATTGTTGCGGTAACACAAGCAGAAGCACGTCAAGCCGGCGAAGTAATCGAAGACGACGGCAATGCATTCGGCAAAATTGTTTCATTCCTTGAAAACCTGAAAGTGATCTGAGGTACATCGTCATGGCAATCAACAGCATTTGGGTATTCGCGCAAACCGCAGGCGGCGCACCAACAACAGGAACTCTTGAACTGCTCACCAAGGCACGTTCACTTTCCTCAAACGTTTCAGCATTCATTGGCGGAGACGCATCAGCAGTTGCTGGCGCACTCGGCGAATACGGTGCAACCAAGGTGTACGCAACTGGTGATCTTGCTGGCAAGTTGCCTGGCCCAGCAGTGTCGGCAGCAATGAAGTCAGTGATTGACGGTGGCGATTCACCTTCAATCATTATGTTCCCGCAGAACTACGAAGGTCGCGACGTCATGGCTCGCTTGTCGGTCAAGTTGAACCGCACCGTCATTACGAA
>Ga0222714_10000807_pt1 | contig 35651 bp, 44 predicted proteins | sample C33_3DmetaG_FD_165048 | JGI IMG/M metagenome (GOLD analysis project Ga0222714, IMG submission 165048) | Estuarine water microbial communities from San Francisco Bay, California, United States - C33_3D | ecosystem: Environmental > Aquatic > Marine > Unclassified | place: USA: California...
GTGAGCCTGCGCTATCTGGGTCTTGTGCTCTAGCCATTGAAACAATTCCACGTAAATGAGATCGAGAACTGAATTCTGCCTTTACGTTATATCCTGGACCTCCCATACCCCATGAATTCTTGTTATCAGTTTTTGTATTTGGATCCCCACCTTGAATCATAAATCCTGGAATAACCCTGTGGAAAAGAGTCCCGTCATAGAATCCATCTCTAGCTAATTTTTCAAAGTTTCTGACAGTTTCAGGAGCTAAATCTGGTAAGAGTTTAAATGAAATCTTTCCAAAATTTGTTTCAATATTTGCTGTAGTCATTAAAAATACTCTAAACTATTATCATAAGAGTCTTTTGTGAAAACAGTACCATTATTCTTAGAGTTTGAATATGAAATTTGAAAAATCTATATCTCAAAGTACGTTTTTCGTTGACAAATTTAATTTTCGTAGACTTAGAAATTTTTGTTAGAGAAAATCAAAATTTTCATAAATCATAATTTTCAAATTTGAAAAGTAATAGTGTTATATAGAACAATTAAAATTTAGAATTCGTTGAATCGCACAAACCAAAGTACGATCATTAAAGAAGCAATTAATTCTTATCTTGACAAAGGGGTTACAGACAAACAAGACATCTACACTAAAGTTGTTGATGAGCTTGGAGTTCCAAGACCTACTGTCAGAAGAGTTGCAAGGGATCTAAGAACTGAATTACTACAAAAAATCCAAATTCTACAATCTGATATGCCTAAAGCAACAACTGTTTCTGAAGAAGACGAGTAATTTCGACTCTTTTTTCTTTTTAATTACTTTTATTCTCTGAATTTCACCATTACTATTATAAATAATGAATTTTTCACATGAATTATGGGATACTTGGGAAACCATTTGGCAACTATCACTACAGGTGTTTTTGCAGCCGTCCTCACTGGACTATGGCCATACTTTGTAGACTTTGCACCACTTTTGAATTTTGTATTCATTATGGCAGTACCAATTACTTGGTTCATGGTGATTACTTGTTGGTTATCCCAAAAAAGTGCTGATTATGCACACAAAAACGCTCATCACTCTCCACAACCAAAGATGGGAAGCAGACAAACAATTCAAACTTTTGAATCAACTACTGAAACAACACAAATGAGTGTAACCGACATTAAAGAGGTTCAAGCAGAATTATCTTCTGAATTAAATGATTTAAAAGAATCTGTAAAACTCAAAGATAGTGAAATTGAAAGATTAAATCAAGAAATTTCCAATCTTCAAACTCTTGTACAAATTGAATCTCTAAAAACTGAATTAGCTAATTTGAAAATGTTAGCATCTAAAAAGAAATAATTCAAAACTTAATCCTTACAATGTGCACACACAATTCCGTGATTGCTTTTACAACCTGGACAGCTTTCTGCTCCACCAAAATGACATTTACATGAACATAACTCAGTAGGATCTTTTTTCTGATTCAATTGTATATTTTCTATATTTTGTTAGTATTTGACTTTTTAGAGTTCTTACATCAACTAAAAATTCGATAAACTTTCTAATAGTTTAATTCTAAAATAAATTTTTAAAGTCTAAAAAATCATTATTTCTGATACTTGAAATAAAAATAAATTTTTTCTCAAATCAAACTTTGCTATATTGAAGATTTTTCTTAATTCCAAAAAATTCTAATTCAATCTCTTAATTTTTTTGCCAACTTCAAAGTCTCATCAACCATTTCTCTTAATCTGTTTTTTCCATCATCTGAAATATCATTGTCAATAATTGATTCTGTAGTTAGAAATACTGCCTTTGGATTCGTTATCACTCTGAAATATGATAATAGTTGAGTAATTAAGGTCTGTACGTCTGTAAATCCAATATTTCCTGCAGCAAGAATTGCCATTCCTGCAACCTTACCCTCTGTTTCTTTGTAATTTACGTACTCAAAGAGATTTTTGAGAGCAGAACTAAAAAATGAATTGTAAATTGGTGAGCCTATTAGCCAAACATCTGCATCCATAATATCCTGTGCAGCATTCTTTGTTGCATCATTGTATTCCTCCTCAGGTCCTCTGTAACAATCAATTTGACCTTCTGATAGATTGATAAATTTTGTATCTTGGTTTTTTGATTTAGTGTAATCATAAACATATTTCATGAGAATCTGCGTATTTGCATTTTTTCTTGGACTCCCAGAAATAACTACAACTTTCATATTTCAAATCATTTGTTTTTCTATTTAAATTTCCATACAAGAGATAAAACGGGCTTGGAGGGCTTCGATCCCTCGACCTGTAACTTAGGAGGCTACCACGCTATCCATGTTTCGCGTCAAATTGACTCTGCGCCACAAGCCCAGCAAAAAAAACATTCTTAATTATTTAAGAGTATCAAGATTATCTTTGATCAATTTTTGGATATTTTTCCAATTAGTGTTTTCTTGATTATTCCATTTCTCAAAATATACAACATCTTTTAGTTCTAATCTTGGTAACCAACCTGCAGTTTCAAGATCTGGCTTATCTGCAAAATCATCTACATATCCTAAACACAAATACGCAACTGGCACTACGTGCTCTGGTAATTCTAAATTTTCTCTAAGAGTCTCATTTGATAGAATGCTCACCCACCCAAGTCCAATACCTTCAGTTCTTGCAGCTAACCACAAATTTTGGATTGCACAACATACACTGTATAATCCTGCTTCAGGTATACTTGATCTACCAATTACAAATGGTCCAAATTTTGATGGGTCATATGTGACACATAGATTAACTGGAGATTCTAAAATTCCTTCTAGCTTGAATGATAGATATTTTGATCTCTTTGGTTCTTCTACTAATTGTGAGGAACGATTTTTCTCTTCTTCAAATGATTCTTTGATGTTACTTTTTGTTTCAAAATCTTTTATGAGTATAAAATTCCATGGCTGTGAAAATCCTACAGATGGTGCATGGTGCGCTGCATGAAGAATTTTTGATAGAATTTCGTCTTCTATAGGCTTAGATGTAAAATGAGATCTTACATCTCTTCTTGAGTATATTGCTTTATAGAATCCTCTTTTTTCTTCTTCGGTAAAGTTATCTTTCAACACATCCACGCCTTTCTTACTTTTATTCATCCTCGCATTTGTTAAACGTTAATAATGCCACAATTTAGTTTTGTATTTCAATGGGCCGGTAGTCTAGCTGGTTAGGATACCGCCTCGACACGGCGGTGATCGTGAGTTCGAATCTCTCTCGGCCCACTTTTTAATTAAAAACCAGTGCTGAATTCTTTATCAATAGTACTCCATGAAGTTTGAGTAGTCAGGATACCCTTTGCTGAAAAACTATTGATTTTATCATTAATCATATCTTCGTAAATTTCTGGATTTATATCAGATTTTGTTAGAACAAAAATACTTTTCAAAGGAATTTGATCTCCTGAAGAAAATACTGCTCTTCCCGGAAGCGCAACATCCATTGCAGAATATTGTCCAGAACCTAATTCAACTCCATCAGAAAAAAGTTGGTAATCAATAATTCCAACTGTAAACGCTTTATCACTGGGATTTTTCACAAGAAACGTAACATCAAACTTTGCTTGGTTGTTTACATTATCAACATTTATCAATTCGACACTGAACAATTCAATTTCAGCTTGTTCCAACTGAGCATTGTCTAAACTAGCATAGAAAACAATTCCACCCATTAAAGCAAGAACTCCTGCTATGGCAACATAAACTGTCATTCTACTCTGAAGTGCCATTTCAATGTATCAAATTGCGTACAACTAAAAAAGGTTGTCAAGATGCAAATACATAATATTTCACTCAAACAATGATTAACTATGACTGCAATAGAACAAGCAATTCTAACTTGGATTCATCTTGTTGCAGCTGCCATGTGGGTTGGAGGTTCATTATTCATTGGTATAGTATTTTCTCCACTTCTTAAAACTATGACAAACTCTGTTGAAGAAAGGATGCAAATAATGATTCGTGTTGGTAGAAGATTTAACAAAGTAGCTGTTCCATCTCTGATAATTTTAATGGCAACTGGATTGTATAGTTCACATGTATTGTTAGCCAAACCAGATCTCTTAGTGGCAACAAGTTATGGAACATTTCTTATTATCAAAATACTTCTTGTAATTGCGCTAATCATCACATATGTTGTACACGTTAGAGTTATTCGAAAAGATGTTGAAGATAAAATAATGTCTAAACAAATGCCAGAACCTGAAATTCAAAAATTAAGAAAAAAGATCATTATTCTGGGAGAAATAACTGTAGTTATATCGATAGCAATATTGTTCTTTGCAGCATTACTTGATGCTGGCGTATGATATTCCTTCAATTATTATCTCAAAACCATCAAGAACTTTTCCAACTCCGTATTTACAACCTGAAATCTTTGAAGTGACAAACAAATTAGTTTCCAAATGTTTTGTTATTTTTTTTACTTGAAATCTAGTTTTACCCTTTGCCAAACTTGCTGGAACTATAATCATATCTGCTAGATTCTTGTCTACTGAAAATTGATTTTCTAAAAATTCCTCAAGATCTAAGTCAAATTTCTGCGTATTTTTGTTAAATAAACCATCAATTCCTATGATTGAATTCTCATCTATACTGGAAACTAGTATAGATGCACCCGAATCACGTGATTCTTGTTCTTGAATTTTTGATTTAACAACAAAATTATTTTCAATTAATTTTTCTTTAATCTTATTGATCTCATTTTCAATTTTTTCAGGTGATATCTTTGAAAACGTACATGTGATATTAGCTTGATTAGTGTTTCTTTTTGTTAAAAAAATTGATTTTATCTTTGAAGGATTAACGACTAAATTTATTTCTCCACCTCCTTTTGGATAATACCCTCTTTTTTTTATCTCTAATGAAAAATTAATTCCCATTCTTGAATAAACTTCTTTCAAAATATGTTGAGTGAAATTCATTGTTGGACTCCATAAAACATCTGTACCTCCTCTAATGTTGATCTCAAGTTTTTTTTGTGAAATTGCTACTATTGGAATTAAAACTTGTAGAATTAATGGTATACTTCCTGCAGTTCCTACATCTTCAAATATTTTTGAACTTTTAATATCTCCTGGAATGAATTTTAATTCAGTAGAGCCAATTTTATCTCCAATAACTATGGAATCTGAAATTTTTTTTAAAATTTTGATAGCAGTAAGATGTTGTGGTTTTAATCCTTGAATCTTTCTATTTTTTCTAATATTTTCAATATGTACTGGTTGTTTTGTAATGCATGAAATAGTTAGTGCAGAGCGAATAATCTGACCTCCTCCTTCACCAAATGCTCCATTAATTTTGAGAAAATCCATGATTCTTTCTATGTAAAACTCCTTATGATAGTTTTTTAAAAAGAAATTATCTGTAATTTTGTATGAATGGTTTGTTAATAGGAAGATTCCAGCCTTTTCATTTAGGTCATCTTGAGGCATTAAGATTTGCTTTATCAAAAGTTGACAAATTATGGTTAGGATTGGGAAGCTCTAACAAATCTCCAGAAAAAAATAATCCCTTTTCTGCCGAAGAACGGAAAGAAATGATTCTATCCTCACTAGATGATTCAATGAAGGAAAAAATTTCAATTTACTTTATCCCTGATCTAGATAACCATGTAAAATGGATTGAAAAAATTGATACCATTGTACCGAAATTTGATATTGTTTTCTCTAATGATGAGCTTACAAATCATCTGTACTCAAAGCGAGACACTCAAGTTGTCCCTATTCCTTTTTTAAAAAGAAATGAATTATCTGGCACAAATGTGAGGGATTTGATTATTAGCGATCAGAAATGGGAACATCTTGTACCTATGGGAACTAGAAATTTTTTAGAAAAATCAAATACTAAAGATCGACTCAAAATTCTTTAATTATAAATAAGACCCATCAAAAACTCTCTCTGGAGATAATATATGGAATATTTAGTAATGCTACCCGGACCAACAAATGTCCCAGAACGAGTAACTCGTGCAATGATTACTCCCTCAATTAACCATCGTAGTGATGATTTTGTAGAACTTTATGAGGAATGTGTCAATAATACAAAGAAAATTTTTGAAACAGAAGGAGATGCAGTTTGTCTGTCTGCCTCTGGTACTGGTGCAACAGAATGCTCAGTTGTCAATTTAGTAAAAAAAGGTGATAAAGTAATCATTCCAGTAAATGGTGAATTTAGTGGTCGTTTAGCACAACAAATTGAATGGGCTGGAGGAGAAGCAATTAGAGTTGAAACTCAACCTGGTGTAAACGCAACTTTTGATCAAATTAAAGAAGCATTTGATAATAACAAAGATGTCAAGGCATTCTATTGTGTATGGAATGAAACTTCAACCGGAACTATGTTGAACTATCTTGATAAAATTAAGGATCTTACATCTAGAAACGATTCTTACTATGTCTTAGATGGCGTTTCAATTGTTGGTGGTGAAGAACTTCACATGGACAAATGGGGAATTGATATTGCAATGACCGGTGCACAAAAAGCATTTGCATGCCCACCAGGAATTTCACCAATTTGTATTAACAAAAGAACTAGAAAATACATGGAAGATAACCCTCCAAATACCATGTATTTCAATTTACCAAGATACTTCAAATATTATGATGAAGCAAAACATACTCCATTTACACCTGCTTTACCAGTACTTTATGCTTACAGAGAAGCTATGAGAATTATCTTGGAAGAAGGAATGGAGAAAAGAATACATCGTCACAGAGTTTGTTCTGATGCATTATACTCCGGATTATCTGCAATAGGATTAACTCCATTTGCTGATGAAAATTCCCGCTCTACAGTTGTCATCGCATTAAACTATCTAGATGGATTAGAAGACAAAATCTTCCGTGATACCTTGGCTAAGAAATTTAGAATTTTAGTAGCAGGTGGTTTTGGAAATCTCAAAGGTAAAGTTTTCCGAGTTGGATGTATGGGTGAAGTAAATCAATACCATGTTATGAGAGCAATCTCTGGTATTGCTTCAACATTGGCAATGATGGGATATGATACAGATCCACAAGCAGGACTAAAAGTTGCTGAAGAAAAACTAAAAGCTCTCTAAACCCTGTTAACTTAATATAAGGAAATTCGAGACCGATCACATTGACTTTCGATAAAGGTTCACTCATCCTAGTTGATTATACCGCTAAGGTGAAAGATAGTGAAGAAGTATTTGACACAACAATTGAAGAAGATGCAAAAAAATATTCTATTCATGAAGAAAATGTGAAATATCAACCAAAACTCGTTTCAATCGGAGAAGTTTCATATCCTGTTCTAAAAGGACTCGATGAGGCACTTTCAAAAACAGCTGTTGGTGACAAATTAACAGTTGAAGTAACACCCGACAAAGGATTTGGTGAAAGAGATTCTGGTAAAGTCAGAATGATTCCAATTAGGAAACTAGGTGAGGATGCAGAAAAAGTTTCAGTTGGAGATACTATAGAAGTTGATAATAAACGTGGAATTATACGATTTATTGGTTCTGGAAGAGTTCAGATTGATTATAACCACAGATACGCTGGAAAAACAATACTTTTTGATGTAAATGTACTCAAATCTTTAGATTCACCAAATGACAAGGTTGACGGTATTTTAAAAACTAGACTACCTGTAGAAGATTCAAAAGTTTCATTTGATTTGAAAGATAAAGATGTAAGCATTACTATCCCTGAAGAAATTCTTCGTGCAGATGGCTTACAAATAATGAAACACTTTATTCAATTAGATATTTTCAAATTTGTTCCTACTTTGGAAAAAGTAAACTTTGTTGAAACTCATGTCAACAAACAAAATAAAGAAAAAAAATCTGAAACTAAAACAGAACCTGAACAAAAATCAAATTAAATTACTTTAGTACTTATTGCAAGACTTCTTGCCCTTCTTTCTGTCATTTCAATCTCTTTTAGAATTGTGTATCTTTCAGGTCTCAAATCTTGTGCAATAACTAATGCATCAACTACTTGTTCTTCTGTTAATCCAATTTGTTTTGCCTTTGTTGGGGCTCCTACATCTTTTAGTGTTCTAACAATTTTTTTCCAATCCTGCCCTTGAAGTTTTGCAATCATGATGGAACCAATTCCACATTTTTCTCCATGCAAACCCTTACCTGGTGCAATTTTATCTAACGCATGTGAAAAAAGATGTTCAGCACCGGAGCATGGTCTACTACTACCTGCAATACATGATGCGACACCTGCACTAATCAGAGCTTCAATTATTACTCTAGCATCTAAACCGTTTTTTGCATATTTTCTTGCATTATCCACTACCATCATTGCACTCATCATAGCTAATTCTGCTGAATAAGTTCCATAATATTCACCAGTTTTTTGATGACCTAATTGCCAATCCTTTACAGCAATGATATTTGCTATTAAATCTCCACATCCACTAGCAAGTAATCTTGTTGGTGCTTTTTTGATAATGTCTATATCCACAAAAACTCCTAGCGGTGCAGATGCAACAATTGAATGTGGTTTGTCACTTTTTACTGAAACAAATGGACTTGATACTCCATCATGTGATGCAGCAGTTGGAACACTGACAAATGGAATGTCTAAATTAAACGAAATGAGTTTTGCGGTATCTACAGATCTTCCGCCGCCAATTCCAGCAATAATGTCGCTATGATCTTTCTTAACTTCTTTTTCAATTCTACTTAAAGAACTGATTTGATTATCCTTTGATGTGTGCCATACAAACTTGATATTTTTATTTTTCAATGATTTTTCAATTCTTTGTTTAAGAACTTTTTTTACGTGAATTCCTGAAATTAGAGAGATTTTTTTTGGTTTTGTTAAATTATGAAGAAATTCGCCAAATTCGCTAATATTCTTCTCACCCACAACTATCTGCCTAGGTAATTCCATTGTGTGTGATTTCATGCGATCTTGATTTTTTGTCATTATTTATGATTTCCAGAGATCAAAAAGTTATTTAAAAGGGTGAAATGCCATTTACTTTATCTTAATAGGTGTATTTTTTGTCAAACAATGTTGAAGAAAAAATTCTGCACGGGACTACCACTGTAGGTATCAAGGCAAAGGATGGTGTAGTCTTATGCGCCGATATGAGAGCAAGTGCTGGATACTTTATTGCAAACAATAACACTATGAAAATCCAAAAAATAGATGATCATGCGGGACTAACTCTAGCAGGTGGTGTTGCTGACGCACAAAACATTGTTGATATTTTACGTTATCATTCAAATCTTCATAGGGTCGAAAAACATGGACCAATCTCAATCCATTCCCTTGCAAGACTTTGTTCATTGATTTTCCATCAAAATAGAGGCTATCCATTTATGGCTGATATCTTAGTTGGTGGCTATGATGCAGAAGGTCCTGCTTTGTTTAATATTGACATGTTTGGTTCTGTTGAAAAGAAAGCATATGTTACAACTGGTAGCGGTTCCCCTGTAGCTTATGGTTTGCTTGAAGAAGAATACAAAGAGGATCTAACAGTAGAAGAAGCAAAAAAAATTGCTTTAAGAGCTGTAAAAGCAGCAATAGTTAGAAACATTGGTACTGGCGATGGAATTAACATCGCAATTATGGATAAAGATGGATTCCGTCTTTTGACTGAAGAACAAAAGAAAGCAGTCATTGAACTTTAGTGATTTAATGCAAAGAAAACAACAAAAAGAATTACTTCCTAGCAGCCAGAATATAATGGCCACCATACTGCAAAGTATTCCCAAAGAAGCAAATGTTACAAAAATTGAATATGAGGGACCTCGAATTGCACTATACACAAATTCTCCTCGCTATTTAATGGAAAATAATGAAACAATCTCAAATCTTGTTAGTGTAATTAAAAAACGAATTGTTGTTAGAACTGATGAATCCATCAGGAAAACAGAGGATGATGCTAGAAAAATAATTGCCAGTATGGTACCTGAAGATGCAAAATTACAGAATACTCTTTTTGATACTGCTACCGGTGAAGTATCCATTGAAGCAAAACGACCTTGGTTGCTACAAAGAAATGCAAAAGAATTCAATCATGCTGAAGTAACTGAAAAAACAGGCTGGAAAATACGTGTAAGAAAGGCAACAACTGTTCCTTCTCGTACTATTCAAACCATTAATGCCACTCTCAAACAAGCATCTGCTGAACGAAGTAAACAACTTAAACAAGTTGGAGATGAAATTTTTAGACCTAGATTAACTCAAAGAACAGAGGTTTCACTTTATACTCTGGGAGGATTTGGTCAAGTTGGACGTTCTTCATTATTATTATCAACACCGGAAAGTAAAATTCTCATTGATTGCGGAATAAATCCTGGAGCTCGTTCTCCAATGGATGCATTTCCTAGATTAGACTCCTTGAATATTACACTAGATGATCTTGATGCCATCGTGATTGGCCATGCTCACTTGGATCACACTGGTTTCTTACCTACACTATGTAAATATGGATACAAAGGACCAATCTATTGTACAGAGCCAACACTACCCATGATGAATCTGATACAATTAGATGCAATCAAAGTTGCAGCGGCTCAAGGAAGAACTCCTATCTATTCTGAACGTGATGTCAAACAAATCATGAGACAAACAATTACTCTGCCTTATGGAACAGTAACTGATATCTCTCCTGACATTAAATTAGTTCTTGCTAATGCAGGTCATATTCTAGGTTCCGCACTGTGTCACTTTCATATTGGAAATGGTGATCATAACTTTGTTTATTCTGGTGATATCAAATTTGGAAAAAGTATTTTGTTTGAAGCTGCAAGCTGGAATTTCCCTAGAGTTGAGACATTACTAATTGAGAGTACTTATGGTCTTAAAGAAGACATTCAACCTAGTAGACAAGAAGTTGAATCCGCCTTCATTAATGCAGTTAACAATACTCTTGCAGATGGCGGTAAGGTTCTGATACCAATTCCTGCTGTTGGACGTGCACAAGAAATCATGATGGTAATTGATCATTATATGAAATCTGGTGAAATGATTGAGGCTCCAGTATTTACTGAGGGAATGATTTCTGAAGCTTCAGCAATACACGAGTCATACCCTGAATACCTTGCCCGTGAACTAAAACAAAAAATTCTTGAAACTGATGATAATCCATTTGATTCTGAATATTTCACGAATATTGAACATGCAGATGCAAGAGAAGAACCTATGAGAGAAGATTCACCTTGTATTATTTTAGCAACATCTGGAATGTTAGAAGGTGGACCTGTTCTAGAATATTTCAAAAATATTGCCCCAGATAAAAAAAGTAAAGTTCTCTTTGTTTCTTATCAAGTAAATGGAACTCTAGGAAGAAGGGTTCTTGATGGATCAAAACAAGCAACGATGTTGGGAAAAGAAGGAAAAGTAGAAGTTGTAACTATCAATTGTGGTGTAGAGAAACTTGATGGATTTAGTGGTCATAGTGATTATAATCAACTAATGTCATTTGTACAAAGATTGAGACCAAAATTACGAAGAGTTCTAGTTAATCATGGTGAAAGATCAAAATCAGAAAATCTTGCAATGAATATTAGAAGAATGCATAGAGTTCCTGCTCACTATCCTCAAATTCAAGAAGCAATAAAATTATTTTAGATCGTATTCTGGTTTCCAGATCTTAATATTAGATGGAGCAACAATTATTCTTTCTTCACCCAATCTTGCAATATCTGCACCAGCACTTTTTGCAATAGAATACAACTCTTCAACAACCTTTCGAAGTTGTTCAACATCTTTCTGAGCGAGTGGTGTAACTCTTAAAATTAAGATCATTTCTTTTTTGATATCTTCCTGAATTGAATGTACATCACTGATATCTCTGATGGTTATCGCCTTCAGAAATGTCGTATTTTCTTGTTTCTGCATTCTATCTAAAAATGCGATCTACTCCCTCAAAAACTCTTCCTTAGTTCTAACTAATTTCTTAAAAAATCCACGCCTAAATTCTAAATTTATTGTAATCTTCTTCTTCTACACTTTTAACACTAATTTCTTTACTATTGTCTCCATTGATTATTAGCACAATTTCTTCTTGATTTTTTGGAGCATCTGAATATCTAAGAGTAATTGAAGATGCAAACTTTGTATGTTCTTTTGCATTTTTACCCCTAAGAATAGATGTAGGTCCAAAATGATCTTTTGCCTCAAGTAAGATATCATTTGGTAAAGCAATGGCTTTGATCATTTCATTTTCATCCTTATTTCTTCCAACAACTAATTTTGTTTCTTCATCTAATCTAAAATGTCTTCCAATCTTTAACAAATCAATATCATTTATTGTTGGATCCTTTACATGTTCAAAAAGATCTTTTGCCTTAATTCCAAATACAGGCTCTGTTAGTAAACATCCTCCACCAGCATTTGGTGGATTTTCAATTCCATATTTCTCTGCCATATCTAATTGATTTCTTCTAGTTCTACCTCTAATCATTCCTAGGTTTTCTCTTTTGATTAATCCTTCTTTTTCAGGAATTGTTTCTGGTAGTAATCTGGCAGATAATGGTCTTACAATTTTCCCTTCTAGCCCTGATTCCTTTTCAATTAGTTTTAACGATGGTGCATGCTGACTCATTGGTCGTTGACCTAAAACTTCTCCTGAAACAATAAATTCTGCACCAATTTCTTCCATGTGTTTTTTTGCAGCTTCAAACATCATAGTTCTGCAATCAACACATGGATTGAATCCTGCACCAATTCCGTGTTTTGGATTTTTTAGCATTTCAATGTATTCATCACCTAGATACACTGTTTTCAAATTTACATTAAGATCATCTGCTCTTTCTCTAATTTCAAAACCACAACCCCTTCCACAATCAAAATCACAAAATGGAGTCTTTATCGCAACTGCAGAGACATCAAAACCCTGTTCTTGCATCATTCTGACGGCTAATTGACTATCCAACCCTCCTGATAATAATGCAACAACTTTCTTCTTCTCTTTTTGTTCGCTCACAGCGAACAAAGGTATTTTTGTATATACAAACTTTGCATCATACATAAATTGAGAATCAGTTATTTTTGTTTGTGAAACAACGTAGAAAAAATCTTCTAAAAAATGCTCATAAGATAGATTGCGATACTCTAGTTACGTTTGAGCCTGAAAATCTGTTTTACATGACTGGGTTTTGGGGTGAAGCAATAGGTTTGTTAGAAAAAAATGGAAAAACCACTATTATTGCTCCAGAACTAGAGGTTGGAAGAGCCAAAGATGAATCTGTGGATTGCCAAATAATTACTGCGGAACGTGGAACTGGTCTCATTTCCTCACTGGTCAAAAAAATACAAAAAAATCGGGTTTGTACTGATTGCCAAAATTATTCTACTGTTACATCTTTGAAAAAATCTATTCCAAAAATAAAAGCCTCTACGGAACCATTTTACAATTCTCGTATAATTAAAGATGAAAATGAGATCAAAATTCTCAAAAAGGCATCAAATATCATTGACGAAATGTTTGAGATTTGTTCAAAAAAGATCCGAGTTGGTCAAAAAGAATCAGAATTGCAAACAATTTTGATGACTTATGCAATGGAACAACAAATGTTTGACACTGGATACAAATCAACCCTTAATCCTCTGATAATTGCCGGAGGTCCAAATGGAGCTTTACCTCATGCTCAAGTTACAAATAGAAAATTCAAAAAAGGTGATCTAATTGTAGCTGATCTTACTCTTAGATACAAGGGATATGTTTCCGATGCAACAAGAACATTTGCAATAGGAAAAATATCATCAGAAGCAAAAGAAGCATATGAAATTGTTAAGGAATCTCAAAAACTTGGATTAAAAGCCGTAAAACCTAATGTTAATTGTAAGGATGTTGATCTTGCATGCAGAAAATACATTGATGATAAAAATTATGGACAATACTTTATTCATTCCACTGGACACGGAATTGGATTGGAAGTTCATGAACTCCCTACAATTTCATATCGAAGTGAAACAAAACTTCAAGAAAATATGGCAATCACTGTTGAACCTGGAATATATATTGAAAATAAATTTGGAATAAGAATAGAAGATTCTCTCATAGTTAAGAAAAAACCAATTGTAATGCACAAATTTACTAAAGATTTAGTTACAATTTGAGCCTAAGAAAATGTAACTACGTCAATTACATATTTTGATTCCGGATTATTTGATGTAATTTCTTGATTTTCTATATTTACATTCCAATCAAAATTCATTTCTCCTTTGTAAGATTTAAAATTCAAAATTACATTATATTCATTTGAATTAACATTTGTAACTGTCAAATCTAGAGCAGTCTTCTTATGTCCGTAAATCTTTTCATCTGGATACTCTTCATCAATTTGATTTTTGATTACTTCCTTTACCGTCATTTTGGATTCCACTCCTGCATTATAGTTAAACAAAGTATCTACAACCATTTGTTCTTCATCTGATAATTCAGGTATGCTATTCTCAAAATTTTTTTCCGATAAAACACTCTGAGCTGAAATTACTATCAACGCAACTGCTGCAAGATAAAATGGTGCTCTTTTTTTAAGAAATGCCTTGAAACCAGCTTTTTTTGGTTTCTCTTCGTCTTTCTTTTTCTTATCTTTGACCATTTCTTTCCTAATTTTCTAGTGTTTTGCTGTTAAAATTAAAACTTCCCAAGGAAATTGTATAATTCCATCACTTTTTGTATATGGTTCTGTATTTTCTTTTACCATTTGTTTTAACTCTATTCTTTGGGATCTTTCCAATGAATCGAGTTTTTTTCTAATTGGTGTTGCTACATATCTTAGATAATTATTCCAATATTGGTCAAAAGTACCTGGACTATATGGAAAATTGTAATCCTTCACAGTGATTTTCCTAAAACCAGCTTTTTTTATCTCATCTCTGAGTGCCTTTTTTGTTCCAAATCTATCAAAATCAGGAGTTCCTGGTGGAACATAATTTGGAATAAACCTTGTTACTGCATCAAAAATGCTATCAAAATATGGAACTTTATCTGGGTGTCCATGTACCGATATTCCTAATTTTCCTGATTCTTTGAGGCTATCTTTCATATTTTTTAGAGCCTTTTGGGCATTTGGAAAGAAAAACAGTGCGTATTGACATGTTATAATATCAAATTTTTCTATAAATGAAAAATTCTCAGCATCAGCATTTACAAATAATAAATTGGACGATTTATTGTTCCATTTTTTGGCGACTTTAATTGCAGTAGTTGCAGTATCTGCACCAATCACAAATCCAGATTTTCCAACTTTTTGGCTCAATAATTTTGTCACGACTCCTGTTCCACTTGCAACATCCAGAACATGATCTCCTTTTTTTACATTAATTAACTCAACAAGTTTTTTGGAACTTTGAAATGGTCCCTTTTTTGCTGTTGCCCATCTTTTATGATATCTTGGAGCAACTTCATTCCAAACTGATATGTTTCTTTTTTTATATTCAAATGACTTTACTTTCAATTTTCTTTATACTCCTTTAGATCTAAACTTAATCTTCTTCCTGTCTCATGAAAATATTTATGTTCAATTTCTTTTAGTTTTTCAACTAATTTAAAATTATTAGTATGTTTTTTTATTAATTTTTTTTTAATTTCCTTATACTGTGATACAAGTTTTCTTAATTCGGAATTTTTCATTTCATTTTCATTTCAATTTCTTTTCTAATTATTTTTACAATCTTTTCTTTTTTCTTCCAACCTGATAAAACTGCTTTTTTATTATCTACAATAATGATCTGATTATTATTTGGATTTTTTTGATATTTATTTCCAATATCGTTTGCAATTATCAAATCCGCATTTGATTCTTTTAATTTTATTCTTGCTGATTTGATCAAGGCTGATTTTGAAAGATTTACTTCTGCTTTGAATCCAACTAATATGGTATTTTTTTGAGATTTTTTTACCTGATCAATGATTTTTGATGTTTTTTCAAGCCTAATTGTTAGTGATCTTTGATTGCTCTTTATTTTGGATTTTGATGTCTTTTCAGGTTTATAATCTGATACAGCTGCTGCCATAATCACAACATCATATTTTTTCTTGAGTTCTTTTTTTGTTGCATCAAACATCTCTTTGCTAGTTGTTACGTTGATTATTTTAGCACCTTTAGGCGGTTCTTCACTTCCTGGACCATAAATTAGTGTGACTATAGCACCTGACGCTACTAATTCTGATGCTAATAATACTCCTGTTTTTCCTGAACTAAGATTTGTTATTACTCTAACAGGATCAATATGTTCGATTGTAGGTCCGGCAGTCAATAGTACTTTTTTATTCTGTAATCTTGATGAAAAACCAAATTTCTTTAATACAAAATCTAAAACATCTTCAGGTTCTGGTGCTTTAGCCTTTCCTTCAATCATTTGTGGAGAAATAAATTGAATTTTATTTTTTAAAAATTTAATATTTTTTTTAACAGCTAAATTATCATACATTGATTCATGCATTGCCAAACACATCAAAATTGGAATTTTAGAACCAAATCCTACAGTAAGGACAGTTGAGATTGGAGTATCATCAATACCATTTGCAAGTTTTCCTAATGTATTTGCAGTTGCCGGATATACTATTAGTAGATCTGATTGATTGTAATCTGCTAATTTTATGTGTTCTAATTTGCCTGTAAGTTTTGTAATTACTTCATTTCCTGTAGCCCATTTAAAATAATCAGGTTGTATCAGTTTTGTTACTGCTCCACTTGCCACACATGTTACATCTGCACCATGTCTCATAAGCAATCTTGCTAGCTCTATTGCTTTGTATGCTGCTACACTTCCTGCTACACACAAAACAATTCTTTTTCCTGTTAATTCAACACCATGTGAAGACACAATATCTAATGATGGGTGATCATTTGCTTTCTTCTTAACTGCCAATTTGCTCACGTAATTTTTTTAATTCTTCAGGATCCATTGAAAACCAATTTTCTTGTGTTGGAAATTTACTTGATTCTACATCATTTTTGTAATCTTCAAGAGATTTTACAATATCTTCAGATAGATTCATGTATTTTTTGACAAATTTTGGCTTAATCTTATCATACATTCCAAGTAAATCCTGAACCACTAGTACTTGACCATCACAATTTACTCCTGAGCCGATACCAATTGTAGGAATACTGACTGTTTCTGAAATTATCTCGGCCACTTCGTGGCTCACCATTTCTAATGCAATGCTGAAAACTCCTGCTTCTTCAAGCGCCTTGGCATCCTGGATTAATTGAATTGCAGAATCTTTTGTTCTGCCTTGAACCTTGTAACCTTGTGAGAGCATTGTGGTTTGAGGTTGTAATCCAATATGCCCCATAACAGGAATCCCTACATCAACAATTCCACTAATTGTTTCAGCCATAATGGAACCTCCTTCTAATTTAACAGCATCAGCACCTGACTTGATCAATTTTCCTGAATTCTTAATTGCATCTTCTATACTTGCCTGATATGACATAAATGGTAAATCTGCAACAAGTAATGCATTTTTTCGAGCATTACTAACTGCTTCAGTAAACATACACATTTGATCCATTGATACTGGAATTGTATTCTCATAACCTAGCATTACCATCCCTGCACTATCTCCAACTAGTAAGATATCAATTCCTGCTCTGTCACAAAGTGATGCTAATGTGTAATCATAACTAGTAATAACTGAAACTTTTTTCTTTTCTTTTTTCATATTAATGATATCTTGTACTGATTTATGCAATTTTTGCCCTCCTAGTTAGATTCTTTTTAATTTGAATTATATTTTCAGTTAGATTTTTTTTATTATTAAAATCTGAAATTATTTTTTGAAGATTTTTTTCATTTTTACCTGCTAGTTTTTTTACTTCAGAAGATAGCAGTTCTATTGCACGTGTAACATTATCTACAATTGTAATGTTTGCAGTCTGTGAAGTTCTTGAAAGCGGATTTAGATCAAATGTAATGACTTTTTTTCCTGCTTTTCTTAATGCCATCGTTCTATCACCATCTTCTAATGGAACAACTACTACGTCTGCAGTAAAAATTCCATTCTTATCTACAATTCTTCTTGCTGAATCAATTCCTTGTAATCTTGTAGAATTTTTTGGATTTGTTCCTAAGATCTCCGTCGCACCATTTTTTTTGAGAACTTTAATGATAGCTTGTTTCCTCTTTTCATTAGTATAAAAGAGATTTACCTCAAGTTTTGCTTTAATGTGTACTGACAATTCTATTATCTCCTTTGGACATAAGGCTGCTACATTTCCATTTATAGAGATTACAGGTCTTTGAGCCTGAAGTAATTGCGCTGCTGCTGCCTTTATGGCACGTTTTGCAGCCTGATTTGTCTTTTCTCCTAACAAATAGTCAAATGCTTCTCCTCTTCCTTGAGCCAAAAGTCCCTCCCTAGCTACCAATCCTTTTTCAAAACCGTTGACTAGTTTTTCACGTATAAAAAGTGATTTTGCTCTTGGATGTGACTTTGGAATTAATGTCATGAGGCTTCAATTAGTTATTTAGAACTCTTGCTCCAATATCATCTAACTCTGAATTAATAATAATTCCATCAGGATATTTTTGTAAAATTTCTAATACTTTATCTTGGTCTTCTTTTGGACCCATTGAGAAAATTGTTTCACCAAAAAGTGCAATTCCACATTTTATATTTTCTTGAGTTAATTCATTAACTATTTTTTCCATTCGTGGAGTCATAACATCTACATACTTTGCAAATTCTAATGACATATCTTGAAAGTGTTGATAATCTTTTGATTTCAATAATTTGTTAACCATTTTTCCACCAAGACCGTTTATTTGAAATAGTCTTTCTTTGATGAATTTATTAGTAGAAATTGGTGAAAAACAAATCATAATAACTGAAATTTTTTCCGTAGAAATTTTTTCAACTGTTCCAATTCCCGGAGCTCCTGGTTTAATTCGAACTTCAAATCCACCGTGAAATGATGCTAAAACATCCCCTAATCCAGTTTTACAATTTACTTCTGCATTATGTGCAATTTTTCCAATTGTATTTCTATCTAATTTTGTATTAAGGGCTTGATCCAGTGCAAATGATAGTGATAATGCAACTGCACTACTAGAACCTAAACCATATCCTACAGGAATTGAAATTTCATGTTCAATCTCAAAGAATTTATCTTTAAAATTACCCATTTTTAGAAATTCATTTAATACAAATTCTGAAACATCTGTTTTATCAGACTGATACCCTTTTGTTGTTATTCTAAAGTTTGAATCTTGATCACTTTTTTTATCAATTGTAACTCTAGTTGTTACACCTTGTTTGATTGAAAAACCTGCCCCCATTGAACCTAAATTTTCTAGACCATCTTGATTATTCTCCAAATAAGCCTTGAAGAAACCTGTAATGTGAGCTGGACAAAAAGCCATTCCCTTCATTGATCTGGGTTTAAATTTTACACAAAATATAAGAATATGGCTTAAATTAATTAAATTAGTATAAATTGACTAAATTTGTTAGACGCCTACAAAGGATTGGTAGTAGTATTCTTGTATCTCTCCCAAAGGAATGGGTTGATGCAAACAAACTAGACAAAAGCAGTCAGGTTGAAATTGAAACTGGTCAGGACAGCATCTCAATTTCTGCAAACAAAGAAACCCGTCCAACAAAAGAACTTGTAATATCATATCCATTACCTAAAGAAGAAAATATTGTAGCTGACATCACAGGAGCATATTTGTTGGGATATGACATTATTGAGATAACTTCTGATTCAATAATTCCAGGTGAAGACCGAGAAAAAATTCGTAATTCTATGAGACGACTTGTTGGAATGGAAATAATTGAAGAAGATTCATCTCATATTAACATGCAGTTTCTGTTAGATTCCACTACACTTAATCCTGAAAAAATCCTCAAACGTATGAGTTCTATTGCAATTGGAATGTATGATGATACATCAAATGGATTAATTGCAGATGATAAATCAAATTTACAAACAATTTCAAAACGTGATGCTGAAGTTAATCGACAATATTTCTTACTTGTAAGATTAATTCGTAGTACTCTTGTTGATAGGAGATTGGCAAATGTATTCAATTTAGAAAATATTGATGTACTTGATTATAGAGTTGCAGCAAATCTTCTTGAAAATGCTGGAGATTCTATTGTGGAATTATCAGATTTTATCTATAATTCTTCACTCTCAAAAGAACAATATAAAAAAATTTATGATATTGTAAAAAACTTCAATAAATTAGCAGAAAAATCAATTGATGCTTTTACAAAACCTGATAGACTTTTAGCAATTGAGGCCATATCATTACATAAAAAATTTGAAGAACAACTTGGAAAACTCAGAACATCATTTGGTAATAAAAAAGAAATCCCAATAGATTTTCTTGACATGTTGTATATGTTTGAAAGGGTTGCTCAATCTTGGGCTGATGTTGCAGATCTTGTTCAACCAATATATAATGAATAATTAGTATGTCATCTTTTTTGTAGCGTATGTTAATACTGCACAGATTGTCTTTGAATCTTGGATCTTTCCAGATTTTATCATATTGAGTAGTTTTTTCATATCTACTTTTTCAACTGAGAGAATCTCATCTTCATCAAGTTTCAAATCTGCAATTTTCTTCAATCCTGACGCTACAAAGCAATGTATTATTTCTGTATTGTAACCGATTGATGGATAGAAGGTGATTAGAGGCGTCATTTTCTTTGCTCTGTATCCTGTTTCTTCTTCTAATTCTCTAAATGCACACTTGATAGGTTCTTCTCCTTTTTCTAGAGTTCCTGCTGGTATCTCAAGAACATACCCATGCGGAAATCTATGCTGTTTAACTAAAATCACTTTTTTATCTTCATCAAAAGCAAGCATCGCAGCAGCGCCTCTATGTTCTATCATTTCCCGTTTTACTTTTCTACCTTCAATTTTTCCTTCATAAACACTAAGACCTAATATTTTACCGTCATAGATCTTTTTCTTCTTCATATAATTTTCAAGAAATTATTATTATTTAATTTGTTTGATATGTTAGATGTAATTTTGGAGATTTTTTAGATTCTTCAATTAGTTTTTTAATCCAATTTGTATAAAATGAGATTTTTTTAGGAATAAAAAGATCAGCTGATTTTATATTTTTAGTTGTTCTTACTTTTTGTGTTAATTCATCCATTTTGAATATACTATCACTATACAAAAATAAAACAATTTGATTTTTTGCAATAAAAGGAATTTGTAAATATGAATCTGAAAATCTATCATTCAACTTTCTTAATGTATCTTTTAAATCTCCATTTATCCATAATAGTATTGCATGTGGAATAAAATCTTCAATTTTTGTTGGGTCATAATTTAAAGTAAATTGAAAACCTTCATTATCATATAATTTTTCAATACATCGTGTAATGGTTTTAGTTGATAGATCTGTACTCTTTGCAATTTTTTCAATTTTTTGTCTTGGTTCTTTGATTAATTCTTCTAAAATTTCTAAATCAGTTTTTGTTAAATTGGAATTAAAATCTGAACTTTCAGCTTCAAAAATTGATAATACTCTAATATCTTTCATTAATTTTTTTGCTAGATCAATTTTTTTATCTAGATTTTCTTTAATGACTATGCCACAAACTGTTACTCCTCCAACACATGGCACAACAATGTAGGGTTCTCCAACTAAACTGACCTGTTCTAAAATTTCTTGAATATTTTCTCCTGATATTACAAAGTACAAAACACCATTTCCTAAAACAGGGGGTTCAATTTTTAGGAAAAATTTTTCAATAACTCCACTTTCTTGCATTTTTTTTATTCTTACTCTTACGGCTCCTCCAGAAATTCCTAATTCTTTTCCAATTTGTCTGTCTGATTCCCTGCAATTATTGAGCAATCTACTCAAAATTTTCATGTCTAAATTGTCCAATTTATCATCTCCAACGCTTTTCTGCAATTCATAAAAAACTGATATCATATAAAATTGTCTGTAATGTTACCACTATATACAATAGACATTAAATATTAGACTTTTTGATAGTTCTTGTGGAATACAGACTTAGATTAGCAAAAAGAATGCTATTCAACAAAAAAGGGAGTCTTATTGGGGCAGTTTTAGCTGTGACAATTGGAATTTTAGTAATTCATGTAAATTTTGTAATATTTCAAGGATTGTTTGATGCAATTGTTAGAGACATCAGTGATTACAGAAATGGTGATATTCTTGTTACTGATGAAGTAGACTATATCGATAAATCAGATTTGTCCATAGTCTCCTGGTTTGAAAGAATTCCATATGTAGAGGCGGCTACACCGCGGCTTTCATCAACTGCTGAAATGAACATGACAAAAAATGGAAAATTAATTGAAGAAAGCAGGGTTCCAATTGTTGGTGTAGATCCATTTAGAGATATTAGAGCATCCACTGTTCATGAAACAGTTGCAGATGGAACTTATGTTTTCTCTAGAAATTCAATTGTTTTAGGTTCTAATGTAGCAAGAGACCTTGGAGGAGCTCAAGTTGGAGATAGTGTTAAAGTTCTAGTTAAAGATAGATATGGAGAAGATCAAGTTAGGCGATTTACTGTTTCAGGAATTGCAAAATCCCCTGGAGGACAAGGATTTGATTATACCGCAGTGATTCACATTGATACCTTGCGTGATATGATGAAAAGACAGGGCGATACTGGATCTTTTATGGTAAAACTCAATGATCCATCAAAGGCATTGGAAGTGAAAGAATTTTTCTTACGTTCCTTTCCTAATGATGACTTTTTAGCTGAAACCATAGAAGAATCTGCAGAACAACAACTAGCTGGATTTAGATCTGGAATTGCAATGATTAACATGATTGGATACTTTGGAATGATGTCATCTGCTTTTGCAATTGTTACAATACAGATGATGCTAGTTAATGGAAAAACCAGAGAGATTGGAGTAATGAGATCAATTGGTGCAAAAAGAAAAGATATACTAATAATTTTTATTTTTCAGGGTATGATAATTGGAGCAATTGGTGCATGTGCCGGAACTGCAGCTGGATTATCTTACACCTTCTATGCCGATGTGACCAAAATGTCATTTAACAACAGTTTACCTCTAGAAGTTAGTTATGATTGGGCTAAAATTTTTCAAACTGCCTTAACATCATTCATTTTAGCAATTATTGCATCCCTTTATCCATCATACAGAGCAACGAAGTTACTACCTGTGGAGGCGATGAGATCTGTCTAAAGTACTTGAAATAAACAATCTTAGCAAGATTTACGGAGAAGGAGAAAACAAAGTAAAAGCTCTTGATAATGTATCCTTTTCAATTAATCAAGGTGAATTTGTTTTAGTTGTTGGAAGTTCAGGTTCAGGAAAATCTACTTTACTTAACATGATTGGATTACTAGATCGTCCAACAAATGGAAAGATCTTCATTGATGGCACAGATACGACTAAACTAAATGATAATCAAATATCTTCATTTAGAAATAAGAAATTAGGTTTTATCTTTCAATTTTCTAATTTACTTACAGATCTCTCAGTTTTAGAAAATGTTCTTTTGCCAAGACAGATTGGTGGTACAAACAAAACAGCTGAAAAAGATGCAAGAGATTTACTAAAAGCAGTTGGACTAGAGGATCAGATTAGCAAACCTGCCAATAAAATCTCAGGAGGTCAGGCACAAAGAGCTGCAATTGCTAGAGGGCTAATCAATAACCCTTCGATTGTTTTAGCTGATGAGCCAACTGGAAATCTTGATTCTGTTACATCTGATACAATTGTTCATTTAATGAAATCAATGGCAAAAAGACTTAATCAAACATTCATTATTGTAACTCACGACAGACAACATTTTGGAGATGTTGATAAAGTCATTACAATTAAAGATGGGAAGGCCTTTGAAGGAGATCAACCATCCATGGAGGTCTTAGCAAAATGAATCCAAAATTACTTTTACCTTTGTTTGTAATTGCTTTGTTTCCACTTGTTTTTGGAAACTCCTATGGTCAAATTGTTTCAGGAGGGTTTGGTAATTCTCCCTTTGAAAGAGACTTTGGTGATGTCAAATTCTTAGATGCATACTTTGGTACCCTTGATCAAAAAATTGAAGTTGAAGCAGGTGATAGTAATGTACCATTTACCGTTGTATTTGCAAATGTGGGTACTCAAGATATTACAGGAATTAAGGGACAACTGTCTTTGCCATTTGGTTTTTCTAGTTCTGATGGCCCAGGTTCCATAATCAAAGCTGATAGTGATTCAAATTCTTTAGCAGGGAAAAATTTTCATTTAACATTCTTTGTTAATATTGATAAAAATATCAATATTCAACAATATCCAGGTACAGTAAAAGTTGATTATTCAAGATTGAGAGAATCTGGTGTTCGAACTGCATTTGAAGACTTTCAGTTCAAAGTTACTGGTGACAGTGTCATAAATGTAAGAGCTTTAGAGCCATTTCTTACATCTCTTAGAACAAACAATGTAGTAATTGAAATTGCAAATGATGGCACAGCACCTATTTCCAGTGTAGACATTGTTTCATCTAACACACAAACAGAACGTGTATCAACAGCATCATCAACAACTAACGTTGAAAACGTTGTAATTTTGGAATCTAATTGGGATGTTGGAAATATTGATCCAAAATCATCTAGGTACCTTACTGCTACAGTCTATGTACCTGAGGGATTGAAAGATGACACTCTTAGAATTCCTCTTTCGATATCATACTACAATGCTCATGGTGATAAACAAACAATTTCAAAAATTGTTGATTTTTACATCAAAGGCTTGATCGATCTTACGCTTTTCAATGTTGATGTAATTGAATTATCTGGTTCTCAGATGGTAGTAGGAGAGATAATCAATGAAGGAAATGAGGATGGATTATTTGGATTTGTTACAATTAAACCAAATGGTGATTCGAACATAAAATCAAACACTCAATTTATTGACGAAATTGAAGTGGATGCACCTGTACCATTTAACATTCCAATTGAATTTGATGGAGATCCTAGATATGGTGAACATGAAATTACAATCAATATTAGATACAAAGATGGTGTCAGAGACGAACTCTTTCTAACAAATGATGTAACAATCTTTGTTCCAGAACCTGAAAAAGAGGATGATTCTGGACCCGATTCTACAGTCATAATTATTACAGTTGCAATTGCCATTGGTGTCGGAATTTACATTATGCGTAAGCGCAAAAAAGCTGCAATTGAGGCCAGCAATTAAATTTTTAATATTTAATTTGAGATTTAAAGTAGTTTGAAAATGAGATTAAGCATTATTGTTGTCATAACAGTTTTGATAATTGGAAGCGTTGTAGCAATTTCAGGTTTTATGATCAACCAGGAACCCATAGAAATTTCAGAAATTACTGATATCTCCCAGCAATATGCCAAATTAGAGAAATACAAAAATGAATTAGAAAAAATTAATCAATATAATCAACAAATTCTTGTTGACCTGGAAAATCAAATTAAAAATTCTGATAATGAACAATTGGAACAAATCAATGAGGAAATAGAAGTTGTAAAACGTGTAATCAATGATAATAAAGAAGAACTAGAACAAGTTATCCAGAGGTTATCTAAAATAGAATCTAATCCTTGATCACAAAATTAACTCTAATTTCTGTACCTTTATCATAATTGATTAGAAACTCCATCCAAAGGTAATTTTTCTAGATAGTATTGTTCTATGTTTAATTAGTACATAACTGATTTTTCTAAATTCATATAGTAACTATGAAAATCATGAATAGTGGAAACTCATAGAAAACTTACAATTATTGGATCTATCTTGTTAGTTGTAACATTTTTTATTAATAATTATCATCAAGAAACACATCCTGAAGAATTCAATTATGCATATGTGACTGGTATCAGCATGCTCATTGCATTTGGAATTAGTTTTGTAATTTTCACAAAAGACAGGCTCAAAGATTAATTGAGTATTGCATTTTTTACACTAAAAATATAAGCAATTACTCGATCTTGCGATCATGCCTGGTGAAGAGATTGAAGTTCCAAAAGAATTACGTGAATTTATGATTACAGGAGCTGAAGAAACAATCCTGGGTCAGAAAAATGGTGCCCAAAAACAATATCGTTATGGAAATTTACACATTAGAGAATATGATGATAAATTTCTAGTCCATACTGATAGAATTGATCCAAGAAAGGATCCAATTGGTCATTTAGTTTTTGATGCGCCTGAAGTTTTGATTGGTTTAGCTTGTGCAATTTTTGGTAGTTCTAAAATCGCAAGAACTATTTTAAATAATAATTCAAAAAAACTCTCTTTAACATCCGGATTGACTTCATCAATTCTTTCAGGATATATTGGATACATTGCATCAAAAAAGATCAAAGACTATTTGGAGTAACTCATGTCTGCTGGTAGAACAATTTATGTGCTGATCAAACTTTTACCATCTATTTTGGCTCTACGTAAAGATAGGAAAAAATGGACACAACAAGAAAAAAACACAATTGATTCTGAACAATTCAGAAAAAATGCAAGAAGGGCTCTTGATACTTTTGTTTCCTTAGGACCAGTCTATATTAAATTGGGACAATGGCTATCTTCTCGAGCAGATATTCTTCCTCAACCATATCTTGAAGAACTTTCCAAACTACAAGACAGTGTTCCTTCAGCACCATTTGAGCAGGTAAAACCAATAATTGAAAAAGATCTAGGACCAATCAATGAAAAATTTGATGATATTGATACAAATTCTATATCTGGTGCATCTCTAGGACAAGTATATCGTGGCTCCATTTCTGGACAGCAAATTGTCATTAAAGTGAAAAGACCTGGTATTGAAAATGTAGTACGCGAAGATCTTAAGGTCTTAAAGAGAATTCTACCGTTAGCTCTGAGATTTGTTGATCCTAATCTTAGATATTCTGCAAAGGCAATGCTTTCACAATTTATTGAAACCATACGTGAAGAGATGGATTATAGAAATGAATCAGAAAATCTCAAAACCATCAAAAAAGATATGGAGAATTATGATAAAGTAATTGTTCCAGAAGTTTATGATGATTATTCCTCAAAAAATGTTCTAACTATGGAATACCTCCCTGGAATCAAAGTTACAAACGTTCAAGCACTTGATGAGAAAGGTGTAGATCGGGAACAACTCGTAATTGATGTTCACAAGGTATTTTTTACAATGCTTTTGAAAAATTCACTCTTTCATGCAGACCCTCATCCAGGAAACATATCAGTTACTGATGATGGTAAGCTGATTCTATATGATTATGGAATGGTTGGACGAATAAATAATGAAACTAGATACAAGCTAATTCGACTTTACCTTGCACTAGTTGAAAGAAATCCTCCAAGGGTAGTCAATGCAATGGCAGAATTGGGAATGCTCACTCCTGGATATAACCGTCAAGTCATCGAAAAAGGAATTGAATTATCAATAGGTGCAATGTATGGACAAAAGCCTGATGAAATGGAAGTTCAAAGCTTAATGGAACTTGCAAATCAAACAATGAGCAAATTTCCTTTTGTTTTACCAAAGAATTTGGCTTTATACATGAGAATGGCATCAATAATTGAGGGAATTTACAAAACACATGATGTTGATTTCAAATTTATCAAAGTTCTAAAAAATATTCTTCAAGAAGAAAATATGATTCCAAAAGCTTACGTTGACGAGTTAAAGATATCCTTTGACAAGTTTTCAAAGTCAATTGAATCTGCATTAAGATTAGGACCTGAAATGGAAAGATTCATGGATGAAACAAGAGTTTCCATGCAGAAAAGAAGGCCTATGGTTTTTCTTGGCGGTAGTATTTTTGCATCTGCAATTTTTACTGGCTCAGTATGGTTATACCAAACAAATGAAGTATTTGGAATATCTGGAATGATTACATCTGGTTTGATAATGGTTTGTTCTGCAATTTTTAGAAAATCTTAGTTTATTCTATTGGGATATCTTTTCCCTTCTTAACAACGGGAATTATTAGAGTTAGAACACCATCTTCATATTTTGCTGAATCTATTTTTTCTTCCCCATGTTTAATGTCAATTGGAAGTCTTATTTTTTTATCAATGATGTTTGGTCGCTGTTTACATACTAATGATTGATGTTCTTTATCATTAACTTCCTTACATGCTTGGATTGAAAGAATATCTCCAGTTAACGTGAGTTTGATATCTTTTTTTGAAAATCCGGGAATGTCAATAATTACTTTGAGATGATCTGAACTAAGATGCATATCCATTGGTGGTAAAACAAACTCGTAAAATTCTCTTGATTTATTTCCAATCTCTTTCATCATTTCTTTTACTAGTCCCATTTCGAGTTATGTGACAAATTTTTAGTTATAAATCTTGAGAGAATTGTTCCTAAAAAGAAAAAATTTAGGATGATCTTGAGCCTTCTAAAAGTCCAGAATCACCGTGAATTCTATCAATATGCTTTGAAAGATCATCTTTGCTCTCAAAAATTGATTCACAATAAGGACATGAATATTCTTCAGCCATATTTTGATTTTTTTTTTGAAGATATTAAACAATTCGTAAATTCCAAATTAACAATTTTGATAGATTTTTAATCGATTAATTTCTCTGTTTTGGTAACTTATGATAATTGTAATTGAAGGTGGAGATCAGGCAGGAAAATTAACCCAATCTACTATGTTAGAAAAAGCACTCAAAAAAAGGAAAATCAAAACTAAATTATTTCATTTTCCAGATTACAAAACTCCTGTTGGAAAAGAAATTCGGAAATATCTTGATGGTGAAAGAAAATTCCCACCACAAGTGATTCACTGTCTTTTATCTGCAAATAGATGGGAAAAACTAGATGAAATAATTGCTGCACATGAAAAAAATTCTGTTCTCATTATGAATAGATATTATCATTCAAACATAGTCTATGGTTTAGCAAATGGAATGAAGGAAAAATGGCTCGAGAATTTAGATGCAGGATTACCTAAAGCTGATCTTGTAATTCTACTTGATGTAACACAAAAGGAATCCTTCAAGAGACAAAAAACCAATCGGGATAAATTTGAGAAAAATGAAGAATTTTTCAGAAAGATCTCTAAAATCTATAAAAGTACTGCAAAGAAAAAACACTGGAAAATTATTGATGCATCAAAATCTAAAGTAGATGTTCATGAAGACATTATGAGAACATTTTCAAAGAAAATAGGATTATGAAAAAAAATTATCTAGACATAATAGATCCGATTCATGATTTTATTAGAGTCTATGATCATGAATTATCTATCATTGACAATCCTATTTTTCAGAGATTAAGAAGAATTAGACAATTATCTGGTGCACATTTAACATACCCCGCAGCTCAACATACAAGATTTGAACATTCACTTGGAGTCATGCATATTTCCAGCCAGGCAGGTATTGCACTGCGTGAAAAAGGATTTGTAAAATCTTATGATATTGAGATTCTTAGATTAGCAGGACTCTTACATGATATTGGTCATGGTCCATTTTCACATCTTTTTGAAGAGATCATTCAAGAAAAGAAAATCTCTCATGAAGATTTTGGGAAAGAGATTATCTTAAAATCTGAAATTGGTGACATCCTGGAAAAGAATAGTTTTGACAAGAAATTGATTACGAAAATTGCATTCGGAGAATCAAAATTTCAATACCTAAATGAAATTGTTTCAGGCGCACTTAGTGCAGACATGATGGATTATTTGCTTAGGGATGGTTACTTTACAGGAGCAGAACATGCAAAAATTGATCATAAAAGAATCACACAATCCCTTGATGTTAATAAAAAGAAACTTGCTTTAGAGCGTTCAGCTCTTTATTCTTTTGAATCAATGATGCATTCCAGGTATCAAATGTTCAAAGCAGTGTATTTTCACAAAACTGTTAGAGCTGCAGAAGTAATGTTACTTGAAGCACTAAGATCATCTGATGATGAATTTGGATTTTCTACTTTTAATCTCAATGAATTTGTAAAACTTACAGATGAACACATTCTATCATCCCTAATTTCATCTAAATCCTCCAAACTAAAACAAGCAAGAAAATTTGCACAAGACTATCAAAATAGAAAATTGTTAAAATGTGTATTTGAGAGTATTTTGACTAGTAGAAAAAACCTCAAAAAAATAAAAACAGATGAAATCAGAACTGCGATTTCTAAAAAATCTAAAGTTGAAGAAACTGAGATTTTTGTTGATAGTTCAGTAACTCCCTCAATTCCACTGGCACCTTCAAAAAACGAGTCCAAATCTGTTATCTTGACTACACATGAAGGCGGCAAATCTTCGGCAATTGAGATGCCAATTTCTAAAATTCCTGTAGTTTCGGCAATTTCAGGCTTCATGAATATTCTTCGAATCTATACCCATCAAAAAAATAGAAAAAAAGTTGAAATTGCCGCAAAATCAATCATTGGTGAACTAGAGTGAAAAAAATAATTGTAATCAAATTATCTGGTAGAGTTTTTGCCATGGATAATGTTAAACTTCTAAAAGACTGGGCAGAATTTTTGGTTAAGCTCAGCAAGGTTTGTCAACCAATAATTGTAGCTGGAGGCGGAAACATTGCCAGGCATTACATTAATCACGCAAGATCCTCTGGTGCGGATGAGTCCACTTTGGATGAATTAGGAATTGAGATTTCAAGATTAAATGCAAAACTATTGATCTATGCCTTAAAAAATAAAGCATATTCTCATCCTCCAACCACTCTTCAAGAAGTTAGACATGCCGTTGATGATGGATTAATTGTGGTTGCTGGAGGACTTCATCCTGGTCAAAGCACTAATGGGACTGCTGCACTAATTGCAGAAAAAGTAAGGGCTGAACAATTTCTTAATGCCACTGATGTTGATGGAGTTTATGATATGGATCCAAACAAATTCAAAAATGCAAAAAAATTCAAACGAATTGAACTGAAAAATCTCAAAAATATGCTGGTTCATGAGGATTCAGTAGCAGGGGGATATGATCTGATGGACATTGTTGCACTAAAAATTATTGAGCGTTCAAAAATTAAAACAAGAATTCTTAAAGCTAGTCCTAAAATCATTGAAAAAGCCATCAAAGGTGGCAATTTGGGAACAGAGATAATTATTCCAACAAAATAATTTTATGATTCATTTTGAATTGTAGGTCTAGTTTGAGACCAGATCTGAATCTCTTTTCCTTCATATTCGTCTATTCCTGATTCTCTGAGTTTTTTGTAAATTGATAGAGCCTCTTCTTTCTCTAATGCTTTTGATTGAGCTTTTGTGTATCCATCTTTGTCCACAATTATGGCAACGAATCCTTCTTCTGAATTGATTACGGCAGTAAAATCCTCTTCCCCTACTGGCTGAAAGTTACCATCTACTTTTTTTGTAGTCAATGTCAACATTCCAAATCCTGCGACTTCAAACATCTTCATTTGAGACTTGCCTGCTCTTTGTTTGCCTTGTTGAACTGCTTGGAAATACTGCATAATTTTTCTCCCCCCCAATGGTATAATAACTATCTCAACATTTAAGAAATCTAAGGAGATAGAAAAATCATGAATCCAAAAATTTTCGTCGGCGTTGCAGTAGCTGCTCTTGCCGCAGTATTAGGCGGAATTTTGATAATGGGACCTTCCATTGATCTAGAATCTACTACACAACCTTCTGCAAATTCGGAAGTTTCAGAAATTAGACCAATTGAAATTGAACTAGAAGAAATTAATGTCTCAAAAATATCAGAACGTTCAGCAACAATTGATATTGCATTTGAAATAAAAAATCCAAATGATCGTTCTATGATTGTAACAACTATGGATTACCAATTGTATGAAACAGGATATTCTCAATCTGAACAACTAGGAGGTGGACAAATTGGACATAGAGCTGAAGGAATGGTCGAATTTGGCTCAAATTACTATACTCTGCTTGGTGGAAACTCTATCATTTTACGAGATGAGATTGTTTTAAGAAATTCTGGAAACACTCCTGAACTATGGTCTAATTTTGAATCAAATACCAATACTTGGAAAGTTTCAGGTGTTGTGTTTTACAATTTGAGTTCAATGACTAGTGGTCAGGAAAATGAGCTAGTATTCGAGTTTACTCAATAGTATCATAAAATTACAAAATTATGATATTTTGTTTTTAAGAGAAAAATATTGGCAAAATTATAAAAGCGATTTCATTTTCATTTTATCAAATGGCAGAAGCAGGAATGGCCGCATATGGCGCAGCAGCAGGAGTCGCAATAGCACTAGCAGTAGTGTGTTTCGCTCTTCGTGGTAAAGGACACCCAGAACCACTAGATTAAACAAAAAGGAATTTTTCCTTTACAATATTTTTCATTTATCTAACTAGTCTTGTTTGCCAAGTCCTAGCATTTCAGCAAGAGATGTCTGTTTAGTGTTTTTTCTCTTTGTGTAACATCTCTCATAATATTGACATTCAGTACATTCTGCAGATGGCTCTAAGATGGGTGTTTTTCCCTCTTTGAGAAGATTGTTTAAAACTCGAACCCTGCGAATAGTATCTTCAAACATCTTTTTGTTACGAGTTAGTGAAAATGTTGATTCTTTTCTATCTCCTGTGATGTAGACAACCATTCCATCTTCTTTGTCATATATCCACATGCATGCATTAAGATAAAGTACATCACTAGCATGAGGATTTTCCAATTCTTCAGTTGCTGATCTGAATAGGAGAATTGCATCATCTACAATCATATCTGCTTGTCCTCGAAGTTTGATCTCGTTGATTTCAAAATCCTTTGGATTGCTACCATACTCCAATTTTCTCAATAATCCAGAAAGAAGCTCATTGAATCCTCTCCTTTCAATTTCTAGAGGTTCTACTCTGTCATAGTATGAACGTCTCATACATCTAACTACTTCTTGGAGATGGATAGTTTCAAAGTTCTTAGAATCTATGTCGATTTCTAATTCGTTTCCAATTGATTTTATGGCGTTTTGAATAGTTGTTCGAAAATCTCTATCTCCCATCATGGTATATCACTTTGATTATTCGATCCTTATAGGTTAACTCATTATGTTGGTCAAAAATTTAGAGATTTTACCTGCAAATGCTAATGTTACAAAATGTACTCCAAAGCCAACTACTGCGCCTATGACTAGTTCACCTGCCCAAAAATAAATTCCCAAAAACAGTGCTAAAGGTGGCAATGAGAAAATCATGGCCATAAATGCACTAACCCAAATAGTATTGATTACTGTCTCTGTTGTTATCTCGTTTTTCTTCTTTGGAAATCTAATCATTTTAGTTCTATTCTTCTTCAAGAATCAATTTTGACATTGTTGTCTCTGTAGGGATTTTTTGCTCTACTGCATATGCAATTGCAGCCAAATTCCTTACTTCAAATCCTGTTAGTTTTGTGATTCCAATAATTGTTGCAAAACTAAACATCTTGGTAAATGCTCTAGCAGATGAATGGTAAATGCTCATCTCAAATGCCCTTTCAAATGCGGCAACTGCATCTAACTCATTATCCATCTGTGGAATCATGTCTTTGTATTTGGTTGTGGCAAGCTCATTTAATGCATCTCTGACTGAACCAGTTGTCATCATTCTTCCAAGAAGTTCTCTTGGTACTGTTGGAGTTTGAGTCACAATCAAATCTAGAATTTGTGATTCTTCTAATCCCCAGAATTTTCCTCTAATTACACTAAGAAGATTGTAAAAGTCAACATCCATTCCAACTATCTTTATGACATCTCTGTCTCTTGTGTTCTTTAGAGCACGTCCTAATTGTTGGTACAAAATTTTATCAAAATATGTGTCAAAGACCTGAATGTTCTTTGTTTCATTGTATAGTGTTGCAGCCTTTGCAATCTCATCTCCAAATTGAACTGAGTTTAAACTTGCAACTGCTTCTTCAAGATCTTTTGCAACAAGGGATTTGATGATGACATCTCTTTGTTTGACTAGTTCTTCTGCACGAAGATTGATGTGACTCTCAATCTCTTCTTGTGTTTTTCCTAAGACCTTTCCTTTGAGAATTAATTTTAGATTTGAGATAATGAATTTCATATAATATGCATCAAGAATATCAGAGTCTCCTGCAGTTTTTGCTATGGAGTAATGAACATCGGCTAGTTGTCCTCTAAGGGCTGATTCTATTCCCTGTGAAGTGTATGGTTTTTGAACATCATTTATTGAATCTCCGTAAACAGTATTTTTTATTCTGGTCATAAATTCATCAAGATCTCTTGATTCTGCTAGTGTCTGAAAATCAGCCCTATTGAGTAATTTTCCTCTTTGGCTGTATGATTTCACTGATGCGTAGACGTTCTTACCCATTTGAAAATCGTTTAAGAGTAACGGATTTTAATGTTTGGCGATCTAGGCAGGAACAAATTCTAGGTGATTTTATCCAGAAATTTGATGGCATCTTCTTTTTCTTGCTTTGAGAGTTTGACAAAAGCTACCAGAATCTCCTTTTGAATAGCCAGTGATTCATCTGAAATATCCCTCAATTTTGTGAGATCAAATGGGAGCAATTCCTTGATCTTATTATCACAAAATGCCTTGACATATTTTTGGAAAATAGAGTATGCAAATTTTGGACTATTTTCTAATAGACTAGATAGGATTTTCTCAAATTCTTTTTCTCCAGATTCTGATTTTGAAAATAACTCTTTTAGCAATTTTTCTCTATTTTTGATATCACTAATTGAAAGAGCGATCAAAACCCCTTTTTTTGTGAGATGATAATATGGAATCCCTTTCTCTTGAAGAGCTTTGGGACCTCTAAGTAGAGGTAACCTGCCATCTTCTTCAGCTATTTCCATTGGTAGAAGTATTTCATCTAGGTCTCTGAAAATTCCTGAATAGATATTCTTCCATGGAATACCTTGTTTTTTAGCCATTTTTTGTGAAATTCCTGTTCTGGTTCTTTCAGCAGCATTTGCGTCACTTGCAAGAATTCCAATAATTGCTCTTTGTCTTTGTGCCTCTCCTGTAAGCTCTTCATCCTTTGTCTTGAATGTATCAAAAATTGCTAGTTTTGTTTCTGACTTACCCATTATTCACACCTATAACATAATTCCTATATTTTATGATAGTATCAGAATATACTAAAATATAATAATTTTCATTTGTAATGATTTTTTTGTCTCATACCCTTAAATAAAATCCAATTTCGATAAATTCAATGAATTCTAGGAACTACAAGTATGCTCTATTACTTGTAGCCGCAGTATCCATCGTAGGCGCAAGTGCTATGTCAACGGCATATGCACAATCAGTCGATGATGGTATGGACGGATATGTAGTTGGAACCAGTGGAATTTACACTGGAAATCCTAACGAATGTTGGTATGATGATGGCGAAGGTGGCTATCTACCCTGTATGATCGATACCGGTGATACAGCATGGATGCTTACTGCAACATCATTAGTACTCTTCATGTCTCCAGGTGTCGGTTTCTTTTATGGTGGTTTAGCCAGATCAAAGAACATCGTCAACGTACTCGGAATGACTCTCATTGTTATGGGTCTCATGTCAGTACAATGGATTCTATGGGGTTACTCACTAGCATTTGCACCAAACGCAGATGAAGGCGCAAACATGTACATGGGAAGTCTAGATTATGCTGGATTTAACATGGTTTCTCACTATGCACCATTAGGTGAAGTTGGACCATGTCATGATACTTGGTCGGCGGCCTATCAAATGAATGAATTTAAGGATGGCGAATATTGTAGCCTTAGTTGGCCTGGCACAGTGCCACATCAAATGTTCGCAATGTTCCAAGGAACATTTGCAATCATCACACCAATTCTTATCATT
>Ga0222714_10000810_pt1 | contig 35592 bp, 25 predicted proteins | sample C33_3DmetaG_FD_165048 | JGI IMG/M metagenome (GOLD analysis project Ga0222714, IMG submission 165048) | Estuarine water microbial communities from San Francisco Bay, California, United States - C33_3D | ecosystem: Environmental > Aquatic > Marine > Unclassified | place: USA: California...
TTCCAACACCAACTAAACTCTCATCCCAAACATCAGTCTCCTTACCATACTGGAAGGTATTAAAGAAAACTGTTTGGAAAGGAGCAACCTTTAGTCTGTTATTGTCGGAAAACTGAGGTCTCCAGTCTGTCTGGTTTCCCCAGTGATCTGCGATATTATAAACCTCAAAGAGACTTCTCTCCTGGTTTAGAAAGTCCTGTGTGTTCTTATTCCACTGAGCCATTAATCACTCCAACCTAGTCTTTCTGGACGATATCTTTGAGAACTCTTGATATTTACTGAACTTTGAGATGCTGGATAAATTTGATGAACAACGGCACCAGGATACTCCCCCTGAAGTTGTTCTGCTAGTTCATTTTTGGAAGGCATAGAACCTTCAATCTCCATTCTATATATTTTACCTTCCCAGACCACATCAGCGAAATAAGATTCGCTTGCTTGCTCTGATGAAGACCCCCCTACATTAAGGGTGCCATTGAAATCACCATTGATGGTGATACTTTCGGATAAAAACTGTTCGAAACTTTTCATTTTACTAAATTTCTGTGGTTGGTTTTCCACCAAATCCTTTTGGTTGATATGGTGACTGTGGATACGCATATCTAATTGCTCCTTCTGGTTCTGATTTATTAATTGGCATCCCCGAAGGATTTTCTACATTGATACCTCTAAGTCTCATTTTTGCTTTTCTGGTAGCATAATCCCTTGCCATGTAATTTACCTTTGGGTCTGTATGAATTCCTGCTGCAAGTCCTAAGTCATTAACAGTATCTCTGATGCTGTTAAATTTATTTTGGACCCTATTTTGAATGCTACCAACAACTTGTCTTGCAAAACCTTTTATTGGATGTTCGGGTTTATTTGCAAAGGGGCTAGTAGTAACCTGTTCGCAAAACTCTTTAAATGTTTTCATCAGCATCTCCAGCGTTTGCGGGCTTTACAGATTTTTTTCTCTGGGGTCTTAGAGCAATCGATGTTGTGCATCTTTCTCTGCCCATTAGAGCGAGAACAGAAATTCTTGCGTCTCTCTGCTCTCTTACCAGTTGGGTTCTTCTCAGTTACAGCAGTCTTAAGTTTGGAACCTGGGTTCTCACGCTTGTAAGCATTAACTGCTTTCTGGGACATTCCATCTGTCTTATCTTTTCTATTGACTTTCTGCCAGTCTTCTTCTAGTTCTTGTCTCCAGTCAGAAAACTCTTCTTTCTTAATTTTTTCACAACGGTTATAAGTTTTACCAAATAGTTTTTGCGTTCCTACTTTCTTGTACCCCTTCCAACACTTCTTTGCCTCTTCTATCTTCTGAAGGTTTGAAGGTGGAACTTGAATAGGATCAGCAGTAATTAAGTCTACTGTTTCAATCTCAATTGGTTGAAAGTCATCTCTCCAGTTGGAGAACTCATAACCTTCTTTCTTGGTCTTGTTACCCCAGTTCTTAGCACCAACCTTACGGCACTTGACTAATGCACCAGAAGCATATGCACTTGGCCAAATCTTATAACGTGACTTGACCTTATGGTAGCAAGCGTCCTTCTTTTCTGAGACTACTTCACCTTCTGATTCAAAGTGTGCTTTTAGATCCCTAACTCCTGGTCCAATACCCTTTAAACCATAAGGATTTTTATATTCTGGTTTTTGTTTTGGTGGTTCGCTACCCTGTCTTTTATCTTTTAGGGTATCGACACCTTCTTCAGAAAGTTCTTCTCTCCAGTTGGAGTATGACTCTGTTTTATTTTTGTCTTTTTTGGGTTTTGGCATTGGAGATGTAATGGGAATGATGTCTCTTAGTTCTCCACCTGCAGATTTTACTGCTTTACCGAAAACAACATTAGGGTTTTGATTTCCCATATAGAAGGCTTCACTGGTTACAATCTTTGCCTTACCTTTTCTATCTGGGTTTGGATCTTGTCTACGCTTCCTAGTAGTTCTTCTTTTCTTTTCTTCTGGAGACATTGCTGCCGCATCGTCAGCATCTCTACAGAATGGTTTTGACTTTTGACCTTTCTGCTTAGCACAAGGTTTTCCTTTATATTTTCCTGATACTTGTACCCAACCATCACCTTTGAACCAGTCACGAAGTGAGTAGTCTTTGTCTTTAGCAGACTTACCATCACGATTACCTTCGGTGACAGTTCCTTCCAAACACTGGCAAGGATCTTCATTGCAGATGGGACATGCTTGCTCCATATAAGATGATGCAGCTTCCGTATCGTGTTCGGCATTTGTAATCTTTGCCTGAACCCAAGCTGGTAAGTTATCCTTGTCAGTCTTTTTAGAAAGAACTTTTGCAAGTTTTTTTAGATTGTCTGCAGATTTTTCTACCTGCTTTTTAGCCATTGATACTTCATGATCATCCTTCTCATAGTTCTTTGCTTCTTCCACTTTCTTCCTTCCTTGACAGTGTGCTCTTTGTGAGAAACCTTTTGGGTTCTTACAGTCGATAGACTTCTTATATTTCTGAGACCAACCTTCGCTTACTGCTCCACCATTACCATTGCTACCGTTACCGTTACCATTTTTCTTGGTTTCAGTAGACTCTTCTCCAGACTCGGATTCTTCATGCTCATTATCCTTCATCAAACGACCAGAAGGCATAACATGATGCCCTACAGGAATCTTTTTACACTTCTTTGAAGTGAAGCAATAATAGTAACCCTTTTTGCAGGATTTTTTCATTATTATTAGTCTTGAGTCTTATTATTATTTAGAAAACCTTGCTTGAGTAGTTTCTGAAGTTCTGATGTGGATCCAACAAATACTGCATTGTTTGTGACGGTATTTGGTCCCTTGTTATTAGCAACGTCTTCCTCTACATCCTTAAGTTTCTTTTGCAAATCAATCAGTTTATCTGTTGTATCGGCAACACTCTTGATTAACTGACCAGCAACTTCATATGCTCTTGGACTTCCCCCTTCGCCAGCAAGTTCCATGATTCCATTGATTGCCTCTTGTCCCTTTTCAATAAGAGAATATAAGTTTGCCCTTGTGTATTCATAATCTTTTTTAATATCAGTCTTCTGCTCAGGTTTTTGAATACTACTTGGAGTATCATCAACCTCAACAATACTACTCTCAACATTGAGAGCTTGATCAATGGAATCAAATTCAGACATAAGTTATTAAATATCAGATTGTTGTGTGGGACTATAGGATTTGGAATCACCGAAGTATTCCCAGGTTTCCGTAAATCCAAAGTCATCACCTGGATTAGCATCAATTGGATCTGGTACTGCTGTGTATCTGACTTCTCTCTTCGCAGTTTGTGTATTTGTATCAGCGTACATATCAACAATAACCTTACGAATGAGACCTTCTGGATTATCAGCAACAGGTCCGAACAGATAAGTTTTGGCGGTAAATTGTAAAGTATATATCAGTGCTCTTCTTGTGGAAAAATCACCCTCATAGTCATCCTGCATTGCAACACTATTCAGAACAACTGGAATATCTCTTTTTTCTCCAATTGACTCTACAAGGTCAATAGTTAAATTGAATGATGGTTGAAAATAAGGTAAAATCTGTTCAACAACCTGAAGCGCATCATCATTAAGTTTGCAGAAAATACTAAGTTCAAATCCAATATTATATGGTACAGGCATAAAAACCTTCTTCATTCGATCATTATTATCGACTGCTCTAAAAGTCTGAGTTATACCAGTTTTTCTAGATGCATCATACTCAATAGAAGTCATTTCGAAAGACATTCTAGGTAGAGTAATCTGAACTGGTTTATCCAGATTTGCTTGCTGCTCAAGTCTTGCTAAAAACTTTTGGGCAGGACCATATGCTAATGGAACACTAATAACACTATTAATATTTCCACTAGCATCTTTATGTTTGATTTCAATCTGATTAAACAGAGTTCCAAACGCTATAATTGTTTTACGAATAATTTCGTGATAGTAATAAGTTCCTAACATTAGTAAGTACCGAATGGATTAGACTCTGAGAAATCGATTATACTGTCTGCCTGCAATTCAATCTCTTCATTTTGCCTGTATTTATCTGTCTCTGTGTTTGCCGCAGAAACTTTGGTCTCATAAGCAGCACCAGACTTGGATCCAGTAATAATTTCACCTGGATAGAATGTACCAGTTGTAATACCGACTCTAAGGATATTGGTATCGGTATCCCAATTTTTGACTCTTGCTGAAGCACCAGATCTTGAACCAGTTACAACTTCGTTGAACCAGTATGTTCCAATACCAGTTGTTGCAGCTGTTGCAACTGTTACGGTTGGTGCAGAGAAGAATCCTGCTCCAGCATCTGTAATATTGATTGAACTTATAGTTCCAGCAGCACTTACAATTGCCGTTGCAGTCGCTGGTATATTTGGTGAGAGTGATGGTAGTGAGAAAGAAACTGATGGCGCAGTAGAGTATCCAGCACCTCCATTATTAACAACAATACTGATAACACCCTTCTTGTCGGTAACGATTCCACAAGTAGCAGCAGCACCAGTTCCACCACCTCCACTGATAGTAATAGTTGGTGCTACGGTATATCCGGCACCAGCATTTGTAAGAATAATTTCTCGAATTGAGGTTATACTATTTCTAGTTGTTGTAATAGCAACTGCTTGAGCATCAGTTCCCCCAGAAGGTGCCGTTGTAATAGCAACTGTTGGTGTACTTGTGAATCCAGAACCATCATTATTCAGGAATATTTGTCTTACATAACCAGTTCCAATGGTAGCAGTTGCTGTTGCTCTTGTTCCACTGGAGTACATTGATACGTCAACAATATATCCAATATCTTCTAGAACTTCGTCTATTTCATCAATAGAAGTATCGAGAACTTCATCTTCATATTCGAAGAGTTCACACTGAAGTTCATAAACGTAATTTTTACCTAACTGGTAAAAAGGTTTTTCGTGCTCAACAAACTTTACTTCAAATAATCTCTTTCCAAGAGGGAAATATACTAAATCACCTTCTCTTGGTCTATTAAAAACTGCAATTTCATTATCATCTTCACCTTCCAAAAATGGGGAAATAAAGTCTTCAAACCTTTCCCTTGATATTACAAGTGATACTTCATCTCTAACACTAACACCAAATTTAGTCATAATATCACCAGCACCACTATAACCATCGTAGTTATTGAGATATGCTTCCAATAAGAAGTTATCGTCAAAAACTGACGACTGTATCTCTTCAAGAATAGTTTGTTTTCTTACAAACTTTCTTGGAATATAAGTTACTTCAACCCCATATATTTTGAGTTGCTCGTTGATCAACTCTTGTATGAGTCTTTGTTCTCCTGAAGAACCTTGTAAGAAAAAAGGATTAAGTGCCATTATCCAATAAAGTCGAGAGGTGGTAGTTCATAATCCATAGACATGCGAGATTGAATCTCAGCAAGTTCTCTTTCGGCATCATCATATAACTGTCTACCGTTAAGTTCAATTCCACCAGGAAGTTTTACACCATTGAACTTGATTAAGTTTTGACCCCACTGACGCTTGATGAGAGCAGTCAGATATCTCTTTAAGAAACTATCATTATAAACACCAGTATATGAATCTGGATCTAAAATTCTGTGGCAGTCAATAACAATATAATCATTTTCAGTCATACTCTGCCAATCAACATCTAGATATAACCTATCTTGCCTCTTGTTATATCTTATCTGCTTATCTGGAGTTAATAGAAAATCAATATCTTCCAAATATGTTTTGGTCATTGCATACTGAAGAAGTTCAACTGAATTGAAGTAGTAAAGGTCATTCAAAAACAGTTGATACTTGATACTAAACATTCCTCCAGAAATGGAACTAGTATCAAACTTAAAAATCTTTTCAATTCCGATAACTGAATCTGGAACTTGAATAAAGTTAGAAGTTTCGTAATAGTTTGAAGTGGTTGTGCCGTATCCACTAATGGATGTTGATGTAGCACTTGTGGTTACAATACCCGTTGTATTGGTGCTTCCACTCTCATTTGATGCTCTTCCTCTGTCTAAGTCTGCCTGAGTAAATCTATACTTCAGATACATTCTTTCAACACCATCAAAATGACGCTCCTGAAAATATTGAAGAGCATCATCTACCAGGTCGTCAATTTGATCATCATCAACGTTGATCTCCAACACTGGAGCGCCCAAACGTCTCAAACAATAATCGATAAGTCCTTGGCGTGTTGATGGTTTTGCCATTAGAATTCCTCAGCAGATAAATTATCCGTCTTTGTAGGTTTTTTTCTTGTTGATATTTTGCTCAACTCTTCTTCTTGTTCAGCATTTTTCTTCTTTAAAGCTTCAATAGTTTGGTTAGCAACCATAATCTTTGCTTCCAGAGCAACAGTTTGTGAAAATAAATCTGATGCTTTTTGTTGATATACAAGAATTAGACTTCTATAATCAGTTTCATTCATGATTGAATACAAAAAAAGGTGGGACTAGCCCACCTGTATTTATAATCGCTAGTTAATACTAGAACGAACCACCATCGATAGTGATATTTTCTAGACTTCTTGTAGTTCCACTACAGGAAATAACTTGTGATTGACCAGCACAATCATTGACCCACAGAGAACCAATTTCAAATCCTGCATATGTGATACTACCCATAACGCTGGTAGTTTCTGTAACTTCAGAAGCAACTACGATTCTTCCAGCACTGTCGTCCCAGAACATAGCAGCGGTCTTAGCGGAACCGCTGTAGTAATGTAGGACAATACCAACGTCAATGTTTGCGTCGGAAGAAGGAGCAACAAGTGAACCACCGCTGTTGACTAGACCAACCTCAATCAGAGAATCTTCAACTTTCAGAGTCTCTGTATTGATGATGGACTGAGTTCCAAGAACGGTGAAGTTTCCGTTAACAGTCAGATCATCAGCAACCGTAACTGTTCCACCAGTTGAATCGAGTGTTAGACCACCAGATGAGGTAGAAACTGTGTTACCATCAATGGTTACGTTATCAACAGCAGCGGCACCCGTTACGGTAAGTGTAGTACCATTGAAGGTTAGGTTTCCACTATCCTCTAGTTCTCCAGAGGTTCCAGCAAGAACAACTCTTCCTGAGGTGAGGTCGCTAATTGCGGCACTGGAGGCGACTAATGCACTACCACCAGATACGTTTAGACCACCGTTGAAGTCAACAGCACCAGTTACGGTTAGACCAGCACTAACAACAGCGTCCTTGGTAACTGCGATAGAGTCGGTAACTGTAACATCACCGGTAACTGTGAGAAGTGAACCGTTGAAGGTTAGGTTTCCGCTGTCCTCAAGAGCACCAGAAGTACCAGCAAGAACAACACGACCAGATGTTAGATCACTAACAGTAGCAGATGAAAGTGTGGTTTCCGCACCAGAAACATCAAGACCGCCATTGAAGTCAACAGCACCAGTTACGGTGAGAGCAGAACCAACAGAAGCATCTTGAGTTACTGTTAAAGAATCACTAACAGTAACATCTGAAGAGAATGTTGATACTCCAGTTACATTAAGACCGCCAGCACCAACTCTTAAACCATTACCACTGTAAGTAAGATTTGCACTATCTTCTACAGCACCACCAGTTCCAGCAAGAACAACTCTTCCAGAAGTAAGATCTGTAATTATTGCCGAGTTTACACTCAGATCAGTACCATCATAAGTAAAGTTTGCATCGTCTTCAAGAGCACCACCAGATCCTGCAATAACAACTCTATTATTTGTTAGATCTTCTACTGTTGCAGAAGCAAGTGTTGCTTCTCCACCAATATCTAATCCACCATCAAACGTACCAATACCAGCAAAGTTGGCGTGTCTCCACTGCTTGTTAGCATCTCCACCAACGTCATATGTATTGTCGTCGTTTGGAACAAGACTTGAAACAAACTCACCAGCAACATTGATATCATCGGTGTTAGCATCACCGAGGTTGATTGTTCCACCCCTAAAAGTTACAACACCAACGAACTCTGAGTATCCCTGAACGTTTAGGTTTCCACCAACGGTTACGTTCTTATTAACACCAAGACCACCGTCAATTTGGAAAGCACCAGTATTAGCATCTCCAAGAGTATTGTCGGTAGTATTCGATACCGTGGTGATACCAGAGATATCAATTTCACTGTTGATATCTACAAGTGTCGTATTAAATGTAGCGATGCCAGTGAATACTGGGTCAGCAGAACCACTTCCCCATGATAGATTTCCGTTTCCGTCATTAGTGAGGACGGTATTGGAAATACCCTGTGTTCCGGGGAAAGTGTAAGTTACGATACCAGCAAGAGATGCTGGAGCAGCAAGACTGATATAATCCGAACCGTTTGAACTTCCTTCAACAAGGTTGACTGCAGAACCAGTGCTAGCAGTCTCTACTCTCCAGAATCTAGATGAACCAACGAATTTATTGGTTGACGTTTCTGATGTTAAACCGACATAAAGATCGTATCTATCGGTTGTAAACCCGGGTTCACCTGCCCTCAATCCTGGGAGATTACTAAAAAGACCCCTCTTAAACTGTAATACAGGAGCAGCCATTTTTTAACTTTACCTTTTTATGTATTTATCTTATAATAAAGTTCAAAAACTACCATAATCGATTACATCGTCAGATACGGCGTCAGCAAGATCTAGTATTTCTGCTGGAGTGACGTGTATGTATTTATTTGTTGTAGAATCATACATTAAAAGTGTATAATTCGCCTTGTCAGTCGCATCAATATCAGTCAAATCTCCAACAGCAGCTGTTGAAGATCTATTAGAGGCAATGACTTTGATTCCCTCTCTTTGACCTACCCTTACCTTAATGTTTGCCATTAGCGAGTAACTCCCTTACTTACTAACACCATTCCCTCAACAACTCTGGTCATATATGAAGCAGAATTTGTAACAACTACATCATAAACATACCTACCTTCTTTTAGGTTTGCTGTTTGTGATGTGGATAATCCAATTGTAATTTGCCCAGTACTACTTCCAGTAACAGTAGAGGTAAATGTAGTTACACCAGTAGCACTTGGGTGTTTTCTCATCTCAGATTTAACCGTATACCCATTCAAATTCAGTGCAGAATTAGTTCCAGCATCTTCTAGCGTGAAAACTTGACTAAAATCAGTTCCACCATTGATAACAATATTACTAACGTAAACAGACATCTTATCAAATGGTCTTTACAAGTATTTATGCTAAACCAGAGATAGCAAAATTCTTAATAACTTCTTGTTGTTTCAGATAAAGTTTAAAATAAGACTTAGCGAAGTTTTTTAGTTCATCAACGTCTAACTCATCAATAAGTCGAGAGTACTTTTCGTACTCAAACATTTTATTCATCGACTCTAGTTGAATTTTGTCTGGGTCCATTGATGATCTCCATAAGTAGGGATTTAATTTCACTAATATCTTCTTTTATCTGATCGATTTCCTCTCTTTGTTTTTTCTTTTCTGCTCTCAATTTAACATATTGTAAATACTCCGCAGTATCAGTATTTACAATAGCACCTGAGTCTTCACGAAACAGGTGCTTATGACCTTCAACTCTCTTCATATTATGCTAGGGCAATAGTTCTCAGATCCTTGAATCTTGGGGATTTTGCTTCATTTGTTCCGTTCATAACGATCTTGATTCTGAAAGCATTGAACTGCTCAAGTTCATCAGCACTAAACTGATACTCAAGGAACTCACCATCATTACTTGCGCGTACAAATGCGTCCGCTCTACCACTATTTAATGTAGAATCAACAACGGAATCTCCATAACCATCACCATCAGTATCCTTCAGGTTATCATAACCTGGGAATAGTTCATATGCCTGCTCAACTCCATTTGAATCTGCTCTAAAGAGTTGATAAAGAACTCTAAAGTCTGCAGAAGAGTGGCGATAGGCAGAAACAAGAACCTTGAGTGATGTCGCTGGTTGCTTCAGTCTAACTATGCTTGTAGCATAAACTGCGCTATGTGGATCCTCTTGTACAAGATTGACCCTACCATCAAACGCATAATCACTAACTGGGTTATTCAGTCTATTTCTACCAAATACAATGGATGCTGTGGAAACATTAACAGCAGGAGAAAGGTTTGCATCTGCTGTCTGCATTGTTAGACCAAGTGTGAATGACTTGTTCTTTGGTAGAGATGTTAATCTCGTTGTTTCGTTGATTTGTGAAGCAACCATTCTAGAAGTGGTCAATTCATTTACATTGTTAAGTTCGATAGTTTCATATCCCTGGTCAGTAAATGATACTTCAGAACCACCAGCACTTGTAGCAGAAACCGTTCTGATTTGTGCTGAGAGTGATGTACTTTCACCTGGAGTTAAGACACTGAATTGTGGATCAACTCTATTATATTGAACGTTCTTAGTTGCAGAAGCATCCTTTCCACCAACAGTATTCTCATCGGTGAAACTTAACTGACTGTCTCCAGAAGTTCTAGTTCCACGATCAATTTGTAGGTGATAAGTATCAAAGTCTCTTAGTGACTTGAGAGCAGTGTCTGATGGTAGGTTATGTTGAGTATTGATTCTGGTGAGAGAGATACCATTTAACTCATATGGATACACTTTATCACTAATGTTGTGCGTTCTAATCAAAGAACTATCAATTCCTCTAGTTCCAATACCAAGTGTACCAGCTCCGCCGCCGCCAGCAACGATAGAGTTGTAGAAGATAATCTCATTATTTACTTTCAAGTAACCTTGAGAAGTTGAGATACCTTCGAACGTTGCAAATAGTGATGTATTAGCAACCGAAATAGTGGTATCGCTAATAGCAAGTTCGGCATTCAGTGTGGTTGGAATTGTATCTGGTGCTAGATCAGCAAGAACAACGACGTTATTGTCGGCGTGCATTCCATGATTTGCCTGAGTTACTTCAATAACTCTTCCATCATAAAGGTTGCTAATAACGTCAGAGTCACGGATATCAGTATTAGCATAAGCAACAGCAGTGCTTGCATCACTGTAAACAACCAAGTCTTGACCAGCAGTAAACTCTTCACCCTGAACATTTGTTAGATACAGGGTATCTTTTCCAGTCAGAGTAGCAACAGAAATCTGTGCGTTCTTACCTTTCACAACGCTTGAAGTGGTAATGCCTAGGATGTCTCCAACAACATATCCATTTCCAGCAAGGGTGATAGTTGGTGTTCCTGATACAGCACCACCAGAGAAGGTGATCGAAGCAGTAGCACCACTTCCATTACCTGTGACTGAATATAGAGGAACATCAGTAAACGTGCCTGTGCTATATCCAGCACCAACTCTATTTACGGAAACTGTATTGAGGTTTCCACCAACTTGCTCAATGTATCCACTGATAGCAGAGGCAGTTGTACTATCACTTACCTTCTTACCGATAGTAAGAATACTATCCATAGAAGTGGTAGTTGTAATACCAACCTTCAGTTTTCTTGGTAAAGTCTTGATTGAGTTTTCATTAAGTTTACCGACATTTGTGTCTCTGGTTCCCAATGATGGGTTGTAGAAGTATGCTACACCAGGAGTTGTGGTAAACTCTGCCTTATAAAGTTTGAACTTGAGATCTTCAAACTGGTTAGCAGTCCAAATAGTACCATTTTGAGACTTAAAGAGACTTCCTCCAACATATTGCTTGGTAGCAATGACGCTTTCGGCATCAGGTAGAGTTGAAGTGTTTACAGTCTTCTCACCCATTCTAGCGATCCAGACCTCATAAAGATCTGAATATGGTGAAAGAAGAACTACAGCATACTCAGTATCTGCTTCCAGGTAAACTGGTGATGGGAATTTAATGTTAGTTGCTACCGAAGCATCTCTTGATGTCTGGATTTCGGATGGATCAAGAGTAACTCTTGAGTATTCTGTTACAAGATTCTTTGTAGGAATACCCAGTTCAACTGTTCTCAGTTCAACGAAGAGTTTTTCACTGTCGTCTTTGTTGGCGAAGAATACATCAATACCAGTCATGAATGCACCACTTTCATCAACAGTGAATGACTGCGCTAGTGGGTCATATCTTTCAACTTCAGTGATTCTCTCAAAGATGTTGATTCTACCAGTGGTTGTATAGTTTGTTTCAGCACTACTGATAAGTGTACTTCCAGGTAGTTGTGCCTCGTTAGTAGCACTAGAAGTCAGTCTGAAGGTCTTAGTACCAGTGGTGAATCTTAGTGGGGGTGGTGGCGATGCTAGTGGGTTCCTGAAGAACATAGAACCATAGATATCACCAAACGTATCGGCAACGAGTCTGATATTTGCTACCGATGCTTGAGCACCACTTGTTTCGCCAAGAAGTACCATTCCAGTTGTAAGATATCCATTATACTTACCAAGAACTTCTTCCTGAAGTGCTTCAACGTCAACGTTTAGAACGGTAGAAGAAGCGGAGTATGAAGTTGGAAGAGTAATAGACTTATTGTATGGGTTCAGACTGAAGGTAGTTGTTGGACTTCCACCTGGTCCAGTCTTGTGATTGGGTTGAACAACTCTACATGTGAATAGATTTGATCCACCAACATAACCTCTTACAGTCTCACCGACCTGGAATACGCCAGAGGTCATGGTGATTTCTACAAGTTTTGGAACGATATCCAGACCACTTGTGCTATCGAAGAAGTGGTAGTGTCTTGCTAGAGGTCTAAGACCAATAGCCTTGAACAGTACGTTTCTTGAGCGAATGTGTGGATCTGGTGTAGAAGAAGATAGAACCGTTCTTGATCCAACAACTCTTGTAGCACCACCAGAACCACCAACGGTTCTAGTTCCACCGTCTCTAACAATGGTTCTTGTCCAACTATCAGTCTTTGGACTTAGTTCGATAGCACCATTGAACTCAATGACGTTGAATGGGTTGACGTTTTCAACTCTAGTTGCTAGAGGTTGTTCAATCCATGACTTTTCAGTGTACTTGAGGGTGATTAGATCACCAGTCTTTTGAACATTCGAGTCGAGTAGACTTAAATCTTCACTGAAGTTAGCAGTCTCCAGATTAATCGATGGGTCAAGTGCTGGTTGTGGTGATAGTGAATGGAAATCAATAGGAGTGATTAGTTCATTATCAGCAGTATCAATATCAGCAGTTGTTTGTGCTCTATCTAATCTCTGATTATCTTTGAAGTCATCGACAAAGAAACCAGACTTATATCTATCCAAACCATCAACATCTCTGACTTGTAAAGTCTTGGTGTTAAGTTCAAGGAGTGAAAGTGAAGTTACAGTCTCAAGATTTTCGACTCTATCTTCAATCTTTCCAATATCTCTCATGGTATATCTTCTATTATCAACAACAGTAACCACTGCGTCACTGGTGTCGTAGAGATATGCTGGTAGAGAAATTGTTCCAATCTCCATAGCATCATCACTGTTTGATGGTGCCTTTGGATTTTCTGCAGATGCTCCTTTGATTATGTTGAAAGCACCTTCTTTGTTCAGTACTACCTTATCAATTCTTGGTAAGTAGAAGTCGTATCCAATTAGAGAACTTTCGTTAGGTGCAACAACCAATGTTGGGTTAATACCAGCAGTTGCAAATGTTCTACTATCAAAATCAAATGGAGATGTTGTTGTTGAAGTGAACTGAGCAACTCTTGGTCTGAAGTCAAGAGTATCAGTTGCTCTTCTACCATCACTCATTAGAGGGATGTCGGTTGTATATCTATCGGAAGTATATGAGTTTACCGTATAGAGGTTACCAGCATCATTTGTAGGAATAGTATAGTGGTTGAATATAATTAACAGTCTATGGGAAGGAATATAGTTATCACTTCCTCTAACAATTCTAGCGTAGTCGTAGAATTGATCTCTAACACCCTTATCTAAGGTATACTTAGTTGTAATGTCTTGATAGTTTCCTTCATTTACTGCCTGAACAGTTGAGATAATATTCGATTCTCCAAATGTAGCAACTTCACCAACAACAAACTTGTTAGCGTTTAGATAGACAATCTCAACTTTAGTTGCAGAGGATCTTGTTACTACCTGAGCAATAGCACCGCTAGTAGAACCAACGACTCTTTCACCAAGAATTGAGTTTGTATCTAATCCAAGACCAGATGGGAATTCAATAGAATCTAAAGTTGGAGCAGAAGTATCATAGGACTCATATATTGCTAGAACTTCTACAACATCAGGTAAATTCAGACAGATTTCTTTATCTTCAACTCTTGTACCATAGAAAGCACTTTCTGTAAGACCACTGATTGCAGTAGATATTCCAGAATTGGTGTTAATAACACTAACCTTTTCACTTCTTGTGAAGTTCTTGGTCTTGCTTGTGATTGAGTTCTTCTTGACTGTAGTATTAACAGTTACGTTGGATGATAGTGATGGAGTTAGACCAGTAAAGGTGATTGTCTGACCATTTGAACCAAGAGAAACCTGGTCGGAGGTCAAATCTTCAATACTTCCATCAGCATAGAAAACAGAGTATCTTTCAGTATCAAATGTTTCAAAGAAAGCACTGCTGATTCCTGTTGAAGAAACATTAATTGTTAGTGATCCTGTTGAACTTGTAGTTTGTTGCTTTAACTGACTGGATACTAGTAGATTTGAACCAGCAAGATTAACAGAGGCAATATTTTCTTCTTCTAATGGTGCAAAGAGACCACCATTATCTTGAACTAGTGGTACGCCAATAGAGAACGTAACATCGGTATTAGAACCAGGAAGAGCACCGTTACAGACACCACTGATGCTTTCTACAGCGGCAACAGTCATTGTGTTGTCGTTATTTACACTAACAACTCTGTTGAATGTCTCATCAGCAGTACCAGATATCTGATATCTGATGATAGTATCACTCTTAATACCAACAAAGTTCTTGCCTGGGCAACTTACTGCACCAGCACTAGTGATTCTGATTGTATCAGCAATACCGAAGTTCTTAGGAAGTTTTCTTTGAAGAACTAGGTCACCAATAAAATCAAGACTCATATCACTATCGATAGTATTAGAGTCTTGGTATAATGATTTTACATCTTGAATACCCCAAGATTTAACACTCTTGATAGTTCTTGAAACTTCTTTGGTTTCATTGATAAGAATTTGCTCACCTTCTATGAAGGTTCCAGATGTTTGAGAAATCTGAATCGTTGCACTTCCACCTGGGTTTGTAGTAAGATATCCAGATGCACCACTACTTACACCTCTAACATAAGAGCTAGCAGGAACTTCTGCATTAGTTACAGATTGGTTTAGGGTTAGTTGTGTATATGTCTGAACATCGAACAAATACAAATCCCACTCTGAAGCATCATTAGAATATGCAGCGTCAGTCAAACTGAATGAATAAACTCTTGCCTCACCAATTTCAGTTCCAGTTGCAGCAGTAGAAGATGAACCTCTTCTTTGATTCTGAAGTTTGACGATATTTGAGTTGTTATTGACGCCAAGGATAGGTGTTCCTTGAACGTTATTCAATCTCATCAGAGTTCCAAACTCAAATGGAACAAGCGCTGATGAAATAGATTTCTTATCTCTTGGTTTTTCTACATCAATATTAGTTGTAGAAATAGTTTCAATATCGTATCCCTTTACATAAGCTCTTCCAGGAGATACTTTTACGGTCAATAGATCTTCTGATGGTGTATTACCTTGATCAGTGCTTTGACCTGAGGTATATACTCCACCGTTTGATAGTCCATTATTCAATGACTCACTTACTTCTACACTGAATTCATCTACAGCATAATCCCCAGACTCTTCGAAAGTTCTCTTAGCGAAGTAGTCTCTGATTAAATTATAACTTGACTTATTCTGTAACTTTTTGATTTGTCCATTTTCAATTCTAATCAGTTCAACGAATGTCTTGTCGTCAAAATCTGTTAGAAGTTTTTTGGATAAAGTTAGAGAAATCTTTAATCTATCAGCACCTGGTGCTGCATAGTTGGAATATCCCTTAGCATTATCATATAGTGAATTATCATCCTTAGCAGTTACAAGTTCTTCAATAATGGTGAGACCAACTCTATATGAAGAATCTGCTCTATATGCGTCAAGAACAATCTTATCTTTTGCTACGTCTACAAATGTTCCTCTGATGAAATATACACCATCGGCAATACCTACAGAAGTACCAACTGCAGTAGCATCTTGATCTATTAGAGATGCAACAGTTTCTCCAGCATTTACTGTAGTATTTCCATAAGTGAATCCTGATTCTGTGATGAGAACTTCACCATCATTAAATGGAACTACTTCGCCAGCGTTGTCGGCATTTAGATACCTTACAAACAACGTTAGGTTTGTAATCCCTTCAGATTCTGATACGTCTAACCACTTATCGACAGTAGCAATGACTCCAGAGGTTTGTCCTCTGAGTTTCTTACCAACTAAATTACTTGCGTAGATGTTAACATCAATACCCAAGTGGTCAGAGTTGAGTTTTACTGAGTTATAATTAGCATCAAAGGTTACCCCACCAGGGATAACCATAGAACCTTCTTTAAAGATATGACTTCCAAACGATTCTATCTGATTTTGTAAGATAGACTGGAGAGTTGTTAGTTCTCTCGCCTGGATTGGATATCCTGGTTTAAATAAAACCCTGTAGAAATTATCATACTTGTCAAAGTCATCATAATAAGGGTTTATATTGAGATTCGTTTTCTGTGGCATTTTTTAGAATTCCAGGATAATTTTAACGTCTTCTTTTTGTCTAGAATTTCTGGTAATAGCGGGACGATTATCAAGATATACAATGTCCCCTGACCCTTTATTTATCTCTGGACTGGCAACTCCGTTTGTAAACTGAGTTCCGAGGGCAATCAATTTTGTTCCAGATGGATTGGTACTAATACCAGTAAATCCAGTATCAATAGAACCAGAGAAACCACCAGTTGAGGTTACAGCGTTTGCATTTGAAGCAAAGTCGTACAATTTAGCGTTTGTAGAAACACCAACGTAATCTGTAGCATCAAAGTATGTTTGGTTCAGGAAAGAATTTCTATCTTGGAAATACTTAAGAACCTTAGTCTCCGTATCATATGAAGCAACATACCCCTTAGCAGTTCCACCAGTCACTGCTTGACTAATCTTATCACCGACGGATACAGACCCAGTAACTGATGTGAATTTAATTCCACCCAGAGATGAGAATTGATTCTCTGTAAACAGACTTGTAGAACCAATAGAGGTTGGATTCTTTACAATACCAATCTGGGCAAATGTTACATCAGTTGGGAAATCTTTTGTTGAATCATCAAATCTAGCATAAACAAGAACTTTATCTGCACCAAGTTCTTTGTAAATATCGTAACCATGACCCTTTGATGGTGGGATGATTGGAATCAGTTTTGCCTTGGTTGATGAACTTGAGTTGATAGAACCCAAGTCAACCATACCATAAGTATAGTTTTTACCACCAGAAGAAACAACACTGCTCGTTATTTTTCCATTAACATCAACGTCAACAATAACCTTAGCTCCACTTCCATCACCCAGGATATTAAGTTCGTGGGAACCTTGAGAATACCCAAGACCTTGTGCATCAATATAAACTTTTTTTATCTGATTTTCATTTGTATCCGAATCACCATTATTTCTTACTGCGGAAATCTGAGCATTAGTGGAAGATGCCCAATCACTTGGTAGGGAAATATATTCAGTCGAGTCAAACTTAATAATATCACTTGGTGAAACCGTATACAGATACTTCCACAAATAACTATCACCACTTACACCAGCCTTAGATGGCTCTAAATCTGTAAATGTGGGTTCATCTAGAGAAGCATTACCGGCGGTATTAATTCCAGATGAACCATTATCAATACAAATATAAACTTTATACTCACTATTCATTACATAATAGTTTGCATCATAAAGTCTGGAAGACTTTGTAGTGGGAGATAAATTCGTCAGACTGTAGTCATGACGATACATTTCATATTTTGTTCCTCTCGTCCAGTCAACTCTTCTAACAAGTCTTCTGACGTTAGCAGAAGTCACCTTCTTACCGAAGGACATGTTATCACCAACAAAACTTTGATAATCAAAATTATCAGTTGGACTGGGAGTGTTGGTATCCCAGTCCGTGGTTCTACCGTATCCAACCACTGCTGGGTTGGAAAGACCTACAAAGATATAATATGAATTTGAAGAACTGGTGACGGAATCTACAAAATTTCCCGCATTTAATATTCTAAACTGATCTGTTACAATTGCCGCCATCGTAATAGCTTTTTTCTATATTTATAACCATCATAGATCCTTCTTCAGAGCGCCATTGCTTCTCAATCCATATCCACGTCTCTGGATTGTTGGGAATGTTGATAATCCAGAGTCAACTGTGAGACCAGTTACACCGATAGAAATAGGTGAAGACGCTCTGGAGAACCCCGATAATCTACCCCAGGAGAAGTGTCCTCGTGGATCAGTTGCACTACCAGTCGTTGATAGACCAGTCGTTAATGTTGTCGATAGAATGTTACATGTAGCAACACCAGTTGTAGAAGATGAGTGGAAGGAATTGATAATGTAGATATTATCTAAGAATGTAGTTCCAATTCCAACAGTAGAGGAATCCGAACCATTGATAGAAGTAACACCAGAACCAATGCTTGTCCCAAAGACATAGATTGGATATCCTTCTTGTAGACCAGTGAATGAAGATGCATTCAGAGTAAACTTGATTGCTAGAGGATTTCCGCCAGTTCCAACCGTAGTTCCAATTCCAGTAATAGTTCCAGCAAATCCTGCAACAGCAGTCATGTTCAGTACATTTTCAAATGATACTGATGGTAAAGTTGTTAGAACTTGTGGAGGTGCAGTATGAGTGTATCCAAGACCAGCATTGGTGATGCTAACTGCAGTGATTGTTCCATTCGAAACAGTTGCAGTTGCGGTAGCGGTAGTTCCGATACCAACACCAACTTGCTTTGGAGCAGAGATCTTAATCACTGCAGAAGAACCAGTGTATCCAGAACCACCATCTGTGATGGTAAAGGAACTAATAGTTCCAGCAGCAGAAACAACTGCGGTTATTGCTGCAGCAACTGGGTCTGTAGTTGTATTAACAATCAATGCGTCAGTTGAATTTCCACCTATACCATTTTCATAATTAAAGAGTTGAGCATCATCAACGAAGATTTCCGTATCGGAAGTGGAGAAATCACCAATAATCTTGGCAGTTGGGTAAACTTGACCTTCGATTGAATCTCTTGACTTGTAAATCAATTCGCCACCGAGGTTCTTATCTACTTTTTGCTTTATCCAACTAAAATCCTTATAGTTGGTATCATCAATACCAAGACCACCATAGATGTTAGTTTCAACTTTATCAGAAGCATTGATATTGTAGATTGTTCTTGGATCCTGAACAGCACTATTAGGAGTTTTATTCAGTTGAATAATATCACCAACCTTGATGGTCTCATTGATATTAACACTAACACTATCAGTGTCTCTTGTTCCCATGTAGAAGAATATATCAATGATATCATCTTCTTTTGGTGCTGTTGTGAATACGATAGAAGTTCCACCTTCAAAGTTGTAATTGACGTTTGGTTCTTGAAGAACTCCATCAATATAGATTAGTAGCAATGCTTCCAGATCAATAGCGGCAGAATCTACGTTATTTGAATCGACTTCGAAACTTAGCAAATCACCATTGTAATACAGTGGGAATCTCTTTCTTACACCATTCTGAAGACTTGAGATGGAGTCAATGTAATCAAACTGTCCAAACTGCCATGCTGCAAAGTTATCGCTGAAGACATCTAGGACTTCTAGTTCAAAGTCATTTACTGGGGAAGAGAGACCTGCGGCAGTTACCAAACCAACTGGTTTGAACTTATCCCCTTTTCTGAATCCCCAACCAGGTCTAGTAATCTTGAATGAAGTAACTTCAAACAATGTAGAACCGATACCAACATTAGTAACAGCAGCACCAACCTCAACATTAAGTAGAAGTGCACTTCCAGTATCTGTAGTAGCACCAATACCAAGGCGAGAAACGCCAACAACAGATAAGTTTTCGTAATTTGGTTCTGGTATTTGGATAGTTGGATTTGAACTATATCCAGTTCCACCATCACTAACAGTGAACGAAAGCGTTCCACCAGCACCTACAGTTGCTGTAATTGTTGCAGCATCTCCTGTGTGATTTGCGTCTGTTACCCCAATAGAAACTGTTCCACGATAACCAGAACCAAGGATGTCGGTAGAACCAAGTCCAACGGACTGAATAACCCCACCAGAAATAACAGCAGTTACTGCAGCACCAACAAGAGGAGCAAAACCAAGACCTTGTGTTGAACCAACGGAAACAATCAAACCACCTCTAGGGAGCAGATTCTGGTTTACATCATAGTCTGAGATAAAGGATGCATTATTAACACCACTAAACACGATGCTTGAGATACCAGCATTTTCAATGAAACTGTAGTTGCCGCCAGGATTATTGGAGGTTGTTGGTGTTTGGAACATATTATTGATGAACACCAAACCACTACCAGTTTCAATACCAGTGGTGTTTGCTCCACCAACGGTTAGTCTATAAGTAGCACCAATTCCAGTAAACTGTCTTGTGATGTTATCGTAGATTTGGTTGGTTGAATAATCCTGTCTGAGATAAACTCTTCCAGTAAATGTTGACTTAGCATAAGGAATGTTGCTCTCATCAACCAACTCTTGAGTGTTTCCTCTAGGAGCTTCTGTAAAGTGGATCTTACTTCTGGTCATGTTGTAAGAACCTTGATACACTCTAACGGTTGTTCCGTCAGTGTGGGTTGTCGCTAGAGTTCCAACGAAACCTCTTTCACTCTTAACAACATTGAATGAACCAGTTCCTGTGATAGGACCAATAGTTGTGGTTCCGATACCAACTGCATCAACCTTGACGAATTCATCATCAATCTTCAGAACATCACCTGGAAGTATCGAGGAAATACCAGAAACTCCGAAGTATGTTGCTCCAACAGAAATAGAACCACCATTATCAAAGAGAGTATGACTGATTGGGGTGAATGCTAGAGGAGATCTAGCAACACCGTCAATAGTAATGAGAGATTTCTCTAGTTTCTTACTCATTTCTAGGGTATGAGCATTTCCAGAACCAGCAGAATTAAAGGTTACTGCTGTTCCCGCATTAGCATCAGACTTACTTGTAGCAAGTTTGAATTCATTATTATTAATCTTGATAGCATAGACATCAACTGGTAGAATGTTGGTATCAGACATAACCATAGCGGTATATGAACTACCAACAAATGATGATCTTGGTGTGTAGGTTAGTTTTTCACCAGTGCTGAAGAAGTGATCATTAATAGTGAAAACACCAGTACCAAGATTAACAACTGTGGAAATACCTGGATCAAATTGCTTCTCAAAGATTGGTACTCCATCATGCTTAACATCAAAGTCTAGTTTGTTAGTTCTATCTCCATTGATAGAGTCAAACTGTTCTGTTACTATCTTTTGGTTTACTGTTCCATAAGAAAGTACCGCAGGGATGTTATTCAAATCTTTTTCAGTCTGAATAATCTCATTATAAGTTTGGATTGTGATATCATCAGAAATATTTGAATCTGGATAGAATATCAGATTGAAGTCAGTTCCAGATATCTCTGAACCAAACGTACCAATTCCAGTTGTGCTCTGAATTGAAAGATAAGGATACTGTACAGTAAATGTGTCTGTAGTATCATGATCAAATACGATTTGATGCAGTGCTGAAGTATTTCCGTAAGAAACTTTAGCAGTTGTTTTTACTGTAGTAACATCAGTAACAGAGTATGTTAGGATGGTTGAAATTCCAGTTCCAGAGAATACTGAATAGTTGGATTCTAATCTACCTTCTTTAACTGCACTGTCTGGTTGACCAGATGCCTTAAAGATGTGAGTTCCAATACCAGATGCGGTTGTACCAAAACCAACGACAGAAGACCTTACCAGAACTTCATTCGCCTCAGTATTTTCAAACTTGAGTGATAGAACTCCAGAATCTATGCTAGAAGTAAAGGTTCCAATGAAGTTGTTTGATATTTGTGAACCAGAATTGTTATCGAAGAAGAAGTCAGATTTGTAAGTATCAGACCCATCATGGTCAATGAACATATCAACAACAGTCTTGTCCTTCGTTACAGTATCTGTAAGTTCAATAATTGCGAATAGAGACTCTGCTGTAGTCGATACTTTTTCATAAACGGTTGCTGTAGAACCTACTCCAACAGTTACGTTGGAACCAATCAAGTCTACAAATCCGACTGACTGAGTGTTAATACCAGCAAGAGTAGTATTGAAATTGGTTTTGATAAACTTAATATCATAATCGGACTGATATGGATCATCTGGAGTGAATCTGAGTTTTACATTTCCAAAGGAATCCTTGATTGCCTGCAAATCACCTGCTTGAGTTGCAGTGTTGAAGATGGACGATTTTTCAACGGTAATCAAATCATCGGAAGGAGTGTTCAGAACAACAAGTTCAGTAGCTTGTACATCATTTGTGTTTGGATTTATAATCTGAACAAAGTATCTGCTATATCCATCATTGGCGATGAAAGTATCAATATCTTTATAGAGTGTAGTATTTGCATCTTCTGCATTAGAGAACTGACTATTGAAGTTATCAATTGTAAGAACTCTATTGGTTCTGCACTCAATGTAATCACTGAGTTTCTTATTCTGCAGTTTAACGAACTTGGACTTGTTCGATGTTACATCAGTATCGATACCAAAATCAAAGAAGTTGATAGCATCAACTCTCATTGTTGTTCCATCAGCATTAACATTAATAATATCAACTAATGCTGTGCTAGTTGATAGATTGCTAGTTGCTGCAGATACTCTTCCTTCACTTGTAATTCCAGTATCTGAGAAGTTTTTGATGCCTGGTGGGTGAAGCAGTCTATTTACAGGATCTACCCAATCTTCATATACGATAGGACTCTTGATTGTGTATGAAAGATTCTGATAATAGTCATTATTTGGAAGGACTTGATAGTCTTCATCCAACTTACCAATATCATTTGACCATCCATAGTCTGTGTTTAGACTATAGTTGATTGTAAATATTCCCTTGTTCTCTTGAACAGAATCAATAGTTGCTAGAGCACCAGAATCCTTTCCAGAGATAACCTCACCAACACTTAGAGTGTATGTTCCATAAACCTTAATAGAATCATTTAGATTATCAGTAATAATCAAATCTCTCTCAATATAAGTACCACCAGACTTAGTGTAAAGAGTTTCACCGACAATAAATGGTAGTGGTTCTTGGGTTACGTCAAAGGTTGGATAGTTGTTTCTGTTAACAAGGAAAGCAAATGAATTTTGGGATGTGTTTGCTACACCAGCGTTAGTAGCATATGGTGAAATATCATACTCGACTTCTGCTGGGTTTGTGTTTCTGTAGGCAGTTACTCTGAAGAAGTTGTAACTGTAGTCTGCAGAGTTAAATCCAGTACCAGTTGTTGATGCTAACGATATGTTCTCAGCAAATACGAAGTCACCAACAACAAATGGTACTGTCGATGCAGTAAATCCATTAACTGGGGTTGAGAGAACACAAGTTACAACACCTGCTTGTGAGGTGAAGATACTGTTTATACCAACACCATTGCTATTGTTGACTGAATAGATTTTGGATTCTACTTCAGATATTCCCTTTGGAGACTCTACAATTTCAACAGAAGAGATTGCTGCGCCTTGCATCTTCGCAATTACAAGACCAGTATCATATGCCGTTCCAGTTGATGGATTAACAATTACTAAATCTGGTGCTGAAGTGTAACCAGAACCACCAGATGTAACATCAATGTTGGTAATTTCATTTCTGTTTACAACGGTAATATTTGGTGAGATGTAAACTTCAGGATTTAGAGTCTTATCTGCAGAGAAATCAAATCCAGGATCTTGAATTGTAATTTGATTGATTCTACCTAGAGTCTTAGATGTTGGGATAATATCTGCGTTTTCACCAATAGAGGATGCAATGCTAACGAACTTTGGAAGTTTCTTGTAGTTTGCACCACCAAAAGTGATTCTCATAGAATCTACACCACCCAGTGCTCCCAATGATGTTGTGGAGTACTTAAGAACACTTGTAGAATCTTGGTTGTAATCCAAGTCTTCTGGGACACCTCTCAGTGAAATATCAAAAGTGGTAGCGGCAACACCAGAAACAGTGTATGTTCCGTTGTATTTGCTATCTACAAATAATATTTCATTATTGTTTCTAACATCAGTATCAGCAGTGCTTATAAATCCAGACTTATCTAACTGATAATAAACCTTAGATGGTAGATCTTTGCTGTAGTTAAGTGTAAATGTAGCAGTGGTTGTAACTCCGACTGTTCCAACACCAATTGTGCTGAAGGTTGTTGATGAACCAATAGAAACTAGTTCATTCTCAAACTCTTTATCATAGAACAACTTGAGAGTATAACCATCGAGTGAAGTATCAGATACATTAAAGACTAGATTGTTATCTCTAACAACTTGGAGTTGTGGGCTAATCTTAGACAGTTCTTGACTGGAACCACCAGTTGAACCAAGACTTACAACAGATGGTGGTGTGGATACAGCGTCATAGTATGTTGTTGTTAGGTTGATAGTATCGTCATCAATTCTATAAACAAAGTAAGCACCAGTAGACAGACCAGATGCAACTAAATCTGAGGCATTGTAGAATACTTTATCTCCAGTCTTAAGACCATGATCAAGTATGGTCAGTTCATCGGTTGATGTGTTGACTGCTGTTGAATTGAATCCGATTGGGTTAGCAAGGAGTCTATCATGCTCCGAATTGTACTTAAGATATACTGATACAGAAGTTCCAATACCTACAGACTGCTCAGAGTTTAGGGTTAACTTAATAGTATCTCCATTAGTGAGATTGTGGTCTGTTGAAACAGAAACTCTTGCTTTGATCTTTTCTGCTCTAGCAGTTACTTGAGTTTTGTTATTTGTTAGTGAGTATCTGTAGTCTGTGCTGTCTCCGTTAGAAAGAATATTTCTAAAGTACAGACCTGCAGTATTTGTTGTTAGACCAACTTGTGTGCACAGACCAATAAAATCATCAGACTTCTTGATAACAAATAGTGTTTCCGTGTCTCCACTTAAAGGAATTCCAAATGTGGAGCTAGTTTCAGTATTTGAAACTGTAAATCCTTGAGCACCACTGTATTTTTCAAAAGTTACTTGTTGACCAGTCTTGAATGGATGATTTGGTAGATAAATGTTTTGGATAGGAACAGATACTGATATAGTTCTATCACCAATTCTATAATCATTGGAGTATGCAGATCCTGTCGTGGTTCCGATTCCAACTGATTGAATTGGGTTGAAGTATATCTTATCGTTCAGAGAAGAATCAAAGTAAGTTGTCTTAACTGGTAGGGTGAATCTATTTGTAGATACAAATACGTCAGTAAATGATGTATGAGCAGAACCTGAGACACCTCTAACAACCCTTATAACCTTATTGTCTGGATAAGTGCTAAGAACAGACATTCTCTCTGTTCCAATAGCAACTGTGGTCCCTGCAGATACTGTAGATGGAATGTTAATAACGTAGATATCGGTTACGAAACCAACAGTCGAGTTTGCGGGAACTTCAGCAACCAACTTAGTTGACTCTGATGTAACTCCAATCTTGTGCAGTTTGGTTAGATTTGGTACAAAGGTTGATAGACCAGAAATGATGATTTGATCATTCTCTAGGAACGTGTGGTATGGATCAACATGAACCGATACCTGATTAGAATTGTCCCAAGTAAGAACTGTAGACTGATATGTTTGAACCGTTGTGTTTACATCAACAATAGACTTACCAGTTACAGATTCAACGTAAGCGGACAATCCACCACCATTTGTATCTGTGTTATCAAATGATGCAACATCATTTACTCTATAGTTGCTTCCAGGTTCATTAATATCAAATCCGTCAACAGATCCCTTTGTAATGGAATCAATGACTGCAGTCTGCATAAGAGTCTCATAAGACTCTGAGATGAAGTCATTATTTGCGTATTTGTCTCCAATCTTATATGGGAATGTATTTCTTGTTAGTTTGGAGTTATTGAAGTCATATCCTTGGTCAATATTTTGTACAACTGGAAGTGAACGATAGGTATGACCTAAGAAATATGGGAACTTACTATTCTTTCCATCACTAGTAATGCCTACATGATAAGCATATACGCCATTTGGAAACTCAGGTGTTTTAGCATATCTTCCGTTATGCTCATCCAAATCTCCAGATGAATTGAACTTATAATCTTCTACAAAGAATCCTGCAGTGAAACCTAGTGGTCTATCAACAACATCTGACGTTGATGTTACATATCCACTATCAAGTATCTTGATTCCAGAGTTGATATCTGAAGCATCTGTGTAAGCATATGCACCATAAATTGGATTACCATCATAAGCCCACCCAACGATTGGTGAATGTGCTGTACCATTATCACCAAACTGGGAAGAACCGATGCTAGTTGTGTATCCAACAACACCATATCCAAGTTCACCATTGGTTTGAATTAGAATTTCATCGCCAAAACGATAGTGATTATTGAGGGTAAGAGGTCTTACAGATGCTTCAATGTTTCCATTTCTGCCTGCAGATGTAACTTGAATTGAAGTTGTATTTTGAGCGTATCCAACTCCGGGGTTTAGAACAACAACGTTAGTAATCTTACCACCAGATACTATTGCTCTCAGTTTAGCGCCAACACCATCACCGGTTACAGTCAAGTCTGGTGCAGAGGTATATTCACTACCACCACTGGTTACTTGAACAGAAACGATAGATCCACCAGAAATTAGTGGTTTCAGTTCAGCATCTTTACCATTTTTAATCTTAACGTTTGGTTTCTTGTGGAAGTTAAGAACAGTTGTTCCATATCCAGTTCCAGTTTCATAGAGATAGAGGTCTACGATCTCACCTCTAACTACTGGAGTTGCAGTGATAATACCAGTTAAACCATCATACTCAACATTAATGGATAGGGTAATATCTGGATAAGCGAAGTTTTGGAGTCCACTTCCTACAGCAGTAATAGAAACTGGGAGTCTCTTGGTGTAGTTTGTAGTAACAGTTGCACCAATACCAGCATCAGCAAGTTTAAATGAGTCATCAGAAACTTTCAGGACCTTGTAACTTAGAGTCGTTGATAAACCAGTTACTGCAGTTCCGTCAGTCGTGTAAACAACAACATCACCGTCGGCAAACCCATGACCAGTAAATGTGATTGTATTCTCAACGGTAGAGATATTTTCGGACTTAACTTTTAGTTTTCTATTCTGATATCCACTTCCAGGATTAATAACTTTAATTGAACTGAGAGTTTTCTTACCCTCATACATTCTGAACTTATGAATACCCTGAGAAGTTGTAGTAAATCCTACGGTGTTAATACCACTAGAGTAGTTCTCGAAAGATTCGTACAACTTAATTGTTGTGGTATTTACCAACTCGGCATAGTATACAGATCCACTATTCAACGCTAGGTCTTGGTGGGCATTACTTCCACCATAAGTGCCTACACCAATAGCATCATTTCCATTTCTGCTGTATACGATAGCATCACCATTTCTGAGATTGTGTGCTTTAGGGAAGGTGATTGTTTCGTTAGAAATATCAATTCCACCACCATCTGATGTTAGACGTGCATCAAATTCAACTTCACGATATCTTGTACCAACGATTGGTTCTAGTATTGCTCCAGTTCCATTACCACCAGAAATAGTTACTGAAAGAACATCCTTAATATCAAAGTCTTGTGGATCTACTTTAACTTCTTTTACGGTTCCTTCTAATACTGGTCTAACCAAAGCGGCAGTATATCCAACACCAGGAGAATCTATTTCAATGTCTGGAGGAGAAATAATATCATAATTGGTTCCACCATTGTAAAGACGAACACTTTCCAGAGGACCATAGTAAATCTTATCGTCTGATTTGTAGTTTAAAATCTCAACACCATTAACCAACATACCAATAGACTCTGGTAGTGTCGGTGTATCATTACCATTTTCAATATTTCTGGTTAGTGGGAACTTCTTAAGAAGTTTTTGGGGATAAATGTATCCACTTCTCTGAGCAGATAGAGTGAAAGTATGTGAACCAGTAGCACTATCTGATGTAAACTCAACTGGATTATCACTAACAATCAGTGATCTTGAAGCATATAGTTTGATTTGGTTTGTTAGGGGAAGAACCTTAACGTAGTAGTACCCCTCACTTAGACCATTCAAGGAAGAATCTGAGTATGTGTAATAGACTTCATCACCAGTGATGAAAGGAACGTTAGTAGCAAAAGAGATAACTGAATATTTTTCAGTTGTGGTATTATATCCTTGAAGGGCACTTCCACTTGCAGAAGATATCGTTGCCTTCAGAATTGATTCTGTAATCTCATATGATGGTAGTGAGTTTGAAGCAACATATCCATGTCCACTACGGTCAGTATAGACATTCTGAACATCGCTAGTCAGAGTGTTATCACCATAGAAAATATCAGTTCCACTACTAGATGCAGTGTTTAGTTTTCTTCTAATGGTATAGATTACTGTTAAACTTGAGGTGAATCCACTGAGGTTATCGAGAGTTACTTGCTTGTTAACTGCATCAATAACGGAAACTGTAGCATTGCTGTGAAGAACAGTCTCTGTTACTCCATTTAGAATGTCTACAGTATCACCAACTTTTAGACTTGACTTATCAAGTTCACTCTTTAATTGGAAAGTTGAACCATTAATGCTATCAACTTCAAATCTTGAGCTGGTATTGTATATCCAACTATTAGCAAATATTTCCTTATCGGTCTTATTTGTAGATGGATTCAGGATTTTTTCACCAACATTCTTGGTGTAGATTTTTTGACCCTCTACCGAAAGTAAAATATCATTAGTTGCTTCAAATTCAGACAATACGCCTGTGATTCTGAGTTCTACTTTCTTTGCAGTATCTCCATTTTCATAACCAAAGAAGACCTCATCAGTTCTGATGTCTGCCTTTGTTGGAATTGCAACACTAACACCAGTACAACCAAGGAACTGGTTTACAGTCTTCGCAGTATACGTTACAGTATTGACGCCAGAAATTACCTTTCCAGTGTCTGCAAATCCGACAGTAGAGTCAACGGTGATTACCGATGCACCTACAGATACTGGATTAATAACTTTTGTTTGAGGTTGAATTTCAAAAGTACCTTCAATAAGGTCTCTATCGTCAAATCCAACAAACAGACCAAGTTTGAAATAAGTATTGATACCAGATCTGGTGAAGATTTCTACTTCAGATACTGATGCTTTGGTCTCAGAATCTGAAGACTTGACGATTGTTTGACCAACCAGGTTGTTGGGGTCGCCAGAGACTCTCTCTGCAACAACAACTTCTCTTCTGATGAACTCTGCAGAAGATGGTTTTACAAGGTGCTCTTCTAGGTCGATTACCTGGGGGACAACACCATACAGAACTTTGAATAGAATCTTATATGACTCTTCCGTTCCTTTTGCTTCATAAAGACTTCTTGCTTCTTTTATGAAGTTATTAACATCCAGATTTGATACGAAATCAACATTCTCAAGACCTGGAGTGAGGGAGTACTTGAGTTTGTTGTAGAATTCTTTGAGGAAAAGAGAACTTAGGTTCTTTACAGAACTTCCAGAATCGTGGGATACTGCGGATGAAGTATTGAATAGCAGTTCTTCTGGATTCAGATCCGTCTTATATGTGGTAATACCACTAAATCCTCTGATACAACCAGTAAAAGAGTTTGTAGTGATACCAGTATAGGTGATTATCTCATCACCAATCTTAAACAGACCATACTCATGAGGGAATCCCTTTGTTGATGCAACTTCAACTGTATCGACAGTAGAAGAGATGCCTACAGAAAGAGTGGTCTCACCAGTGATTACTTCGGGAGTTAGATTATCTAACTTCAAGTACTGGTCAAGATTATTTGAGAGGTCTGAAGGACCACTCTGATATTCTTGAGAAATATAATACTGTTTTAGAAAATCTACTGTTTTTGGACTTTCCGAAAGTATGAATTCTGGTAGTTGACTCTCGATTATTTGCTGAACTTTTACCCTCTTCTCAAAGCCCGTTTGTATCATTTTATCCTCTCTTTAGTTCTCCGTTTAAGTAACTAGAAGTAACTTTATAACCGACGCCAGAAATCTGTTCGCCAGATGTTATAGTATCTTTAACCATATTTATGGTGCTATCAGCAACAGAAAAGGATAGATATAGATCCTTTAGACCAATGATATCGTTAGACTCTGGGAACGCCTGAATCTCTACAATATTATTAGCAATTGCTGTAGATGTGATGTTTAAAGTGTTGAGAATGATCTCACCTTTCGTGTAATCTACGGTGCCTGCAGACTTCACCACGACCTCATACTTCCCAGTCTCGTTAATGTCCTTAACGATAGAGATAACGCCCTTCCCGTTGCTTCCAGGTACGTCTGTGAAGTAGAACGTGCCTATTCTACCAGCGAGAGTGAACCCTGTGCTCTTGATATTGAACCCATCCTTGTTGATGTGGAACTTATTACCAAAGCAAAGTTCATATTGTGCAGATTGGTTGATTAGTGCTTTTAGATTTCTGCGAATGATAACTCTTGTAATATTAGAGGTAATCGCATTATCACTATTATCAATTGTCTGGCACAACTTACTATATTTGAATCTACCACCAAACTGATTGATGTTTGCCTTGGCGAAAGTGTTCAGAACAGAGGTTACTTTTGTCTTCAGTGCATTAACATTGCTAACCTGGGAACTGTTGTAGTAAACTCCAGAGTTAATTTCAACGTAAAGGACCTTAAGATCAGTAATTCTCTGGTTAATACCAGAAAGTGCATAATCTTTCAGTTTTGTAAGGATAGTTTGCTTGTCGAAGTCGGAAACAAAGTCACCATTCTTTGGTTTGATGCTAATAATGACGTTTCCGAACTCTGGTGGGTCTAATTCTTCGCCACCAACGACAGAAACTGACTCTGTGTTAGGGTAAATTTGCTGAATAATCGCTTCATAGTCACGAGTCGTCACTGCTCTATGCTGAGAAGCGTAAATTCTTGGTGCGAAGTACTTAATTGAGTCAATACTTTCAATCGCACTGCCGTTTGCTGACGAATTTACGGTTGTAACACTAATTGTATTGGTTGGAATGACCGTATTTGCTAAAGAATCTAAGAATCTACCGGAGAATGAGAAATTAGACGCTCCATTTCCGTCTTCACCATCAGTGATAATGTATGAAACGGTAATAACCGCTCCATTTTCCAGTTTTTTGCCGAAATATCCGTCTCCAAACAGAAGTTCGTACTTTTCATCCTGAACTTCTTGAATCAGATAGATTTCTGAACTCTTATTGATGTTTAAAATGTTGTCTACACGGGAATATTCTCTTCCTTCACCACTATCAGAGAGTCCTTTGACTTTTACGACAATAGTTGAGGTATCAATGAAGGAATTATCAAGAATAAAACGCTGATCAAGTGATCCATCGACCAAAAATTGCTTCTTGAGATACGTTCCTTGATAGATCGTAATGTTGTTGAAAGAAGCAGCACCAGAATTGATTGTTGTAGTGATGCTTTCTGGTATTGAGAAGATATAATTGCTGTTTTCTGCCGTCCCTACGCACACCAGACCCGCCTGTAAGGTCAGTGTATCCGATGATGAGGTAGTTGATGCGCTCAAACTTACAGTTGCCTTAGCGGCGTTCCTGGAGCGAGGTACATAACCAATGTTTCTGGCGAGAGAAACGACATTTTCTCTCAAAGTTGCCGAATCCAAGAAGGATTCGTTGACTACCATGTTCGCATTGAATGCATTAATATAGGTATTATATGCTAGCGTGTCGATTAAGACAGAAAAATTAGACCCCTCAAAGTCAAAATCCGTGAAATTTGAGTTAGCACGGAGATAATCTTTGATCGAGGTCCTTATTTGGTCAAAATCGAGGTTCGTAAACTTTGTAAAAGGCATCTTTTTATCTGGTAGCCTCTAATAAGAATGTAAATTGTTGCGCTGGAATGTCTTGACCGATGATATTGTACAAAACTGTGACCTCAAACGTGTTATTATCGGGTTGAGGATCAACATCTACCCTAACATTATTGACTCTTGGTTCAAAATTAGCAATCGTGGTCAAAATTTGCTCTTGAATGACGGTAGCAGTACCAAAATCGACGAAATCAAACAGACTTGAGCGCACATCAGACCCTAAAAGTGGTTGAAAAAAGCGCTCATTTGGTATTGTCTGCACTAAATTACGAATTGAACGGGTAATTGCCGCCGCATTCTTGAGGACAGGTAGATCTTTAGTCACAGGATGGGGCTCAAAAGACAAACTAATGTCCTTAAATGCTCTAGAAACCCGTGAAATCGCCATTTGTCAAGAAGTTTTCTTGCTTTATTTATATTTACATCCAAGGATTGCCATAAGTTGGCTCTGTTCCATAGTCCCAATCATCATAATCTTCATCATTACGAATCTTTTCATGAAGTTGTGACTGTTTTTTCAAGTCATGCTTCTGTTCATAGTCCATGATTTCTTGAAGAAATTCCTTCTTTTCCTCATAGACATTGATTTTTTGCATTGAACCATAGTCTGAAGCAAGTTTTGTGGTGCCCCACATCTGCTTCATGTACTCTGTGTTTCTATCGACAGGTGATTGTCCCATTTTAGCTCCTGATTTATACAAATCAGAACTTTTAGAGGGGTTGCTATCCCTTATGACTTATTTATTTTCATGAAAAAGGGGGGTCTAATGCCCCCTTGTGTTTAACCTTTACCTTGACCGCGATAAGGTTTACGCGCTTTATTGCGAGAAGACGCGGCGTACTTCGTTCCACCCCCTGCTCCTTGACGAGACTTTTTAGGCGGACCAGGAATATAAGAACTCTTATTCAGTCCAACTTTTGCCTTAGCCATAACAATTCTCCTTAATGATTTCAGTGTCCAATTCTTCAGGTCTTGGAGTGCCTGTCTGATAGTATTCTACCGACAGGTCCTCCATTGTATCGAAATACTCCTCCTGAGTCAAGTGGGAGTATATCTTCCTCCCCTTACAATAGATATTGTAAAGTTCGTTAGCCATCAAATAATCCTTGTCTTCTCGTGACCAACTCTGATACGAGGATCGCACCAGATTTCAAAGCCTGCTTCCTTTGCATCTAAACAGAACGATACATCCTCTCCGCACATATCTTGTACGTCACCAGATTCAAAGACTTGCATCTTTGGAGCAAACCAGGGATACTTCATCTCTTCGTGCTCAAAGACTCCATGCTTAATTATTAACCAACCAAATCCTGCATAGTCAACAGTGAATGGTTTCTTACGCTTCGACATCGTTTCCAATGTCTCATGATTCATGACTCCTCCATTGTTCTTGAAGTCGTCCTCTTCCATCCAGTGTGCTACAGAGGTCGTTTGCCCGTCTTCCGTACAATACCAACCACTAGCAATATCCTGATCCATCAATACTAATTGTAAAAACTTTTCAGTATTGAAAACAATATCAGAATCAATCCACAATTGATAATCATACTTCAGCTTGCCGTCCCAGGGAATCTGGTCAGGTCCACGAAGTACATTCGCCCCTAGGCACTTGCATCGTGCGAAGTTGACCATCGAGGAGTAGTCTTGAGAAATCTGAATACTAGCACCGCTCTGTACGATATCAAAACAGAGCTGTACGAAGTTCTTTAAGAAGGTGTAAGAAACTCCGCGCCCAGGTAGACAGAAGACGATTGACTTACCACGGATCATCTCCCGTGCCTTCTCATAATCGAATTCTACTTCCTTGGTGACTGTCGGAGTCTTTGCTTTTACAGTAAATCCTTTAGCCATAAAACAGTGTAATTACATCAGTTATCATACAGCATTATCTATATGAGGTCAAGTGCTACGCCCTTGAGTATCAAGTGCCGCGCCCTTGAGTATTAATCCTCTTTAACCTCAGTGATAATGATTGCTTCCCCGTCAATCTCCATGTTCACTACAGTGCCCTCATACCACCCAAACTCACTCAATACCCATTCAGGTATATTAAAGTAGTACTCCCCAGTTATTGGATCGACCTCTACAGTCGTATAATTTTCTCCGGGATTTTTTTGCATCTCAGGTATTCGTGTTTCCATTTTTGTTTTATATAGAAAAGATGTGAGTTTAATATTGAGCTCGTGATCGTAACACTTTATAGCTTATGGGGACCCATCGCTTTTTAAACGCGCCCCGACCGCACGGGGGCGGCGGCGGGGGCACTGCCGGAGCACGAACCCAGAGGCGCTGGGGGTCAGAGACCCAGGCGCTCACGGGCAGCGGCGCGACGGTCGGCAGCATACTGGGCGGCAGCGCGACGCTTAACGCTGTCCAGGTCACGGACCATAGCAGCACCGATGCCGACCTGACGGGTGATGGTTTGACCCTTACCACCGCCGACAGCGTGAGAAGCGGTCTGACTGTCGCCACCCTGAACAGAACCCATAGCAGCGCCGCGACCGTGCTGGGAGTTACGCTGCATGGTCTCACCCTTACGGGGACCACGGGTACGGAGGCACTTGATGGTGACTTCCTTACCAGCGGCGTTAAGGTCGGCAGCGATAGTGGAGAGGTTGGAGAGGGAAGCGTTCATCGGGTTGTGTTCCTTTCGACCCTTATAAGATACATCAGAACGGGGGTCTGTGCCGAAATGGTGGACAGTCCCCCAACTGTCCTCAGTACTCCAGAACCTGGGGGGCAGCGTCGGAAACCAGAGCGGCGACCTTATCCTGTTGCAACTTGAGAACCACTTGAGAGTTGCGGTTCGCTTTGCTCAAACCCAGAAACGCCTTGATGCCGTTGTTGCTGGTTACACGGAGACGGAGCCCCAGGTCCAGGGTTTCGCCGTTACCCTTGAGAACAATGCGGCGGGAGGTCGTACCCTTACCACTCACAAGGTGGGCAGTGTAACCAGCAGACAGGCAACGGGCGGCACGGATGCTATCATGCCCCATCACGTAGCAACGCTGGGCGGCGGTGTCGTTGATGACCATGCTCATCCCGTGGTTAGCGTTGATCAGTTCAGAGATCAACCAAGCGGTGAGGGTCTCCGAAGTGATGGCGTTCAGAGCATCGCTACACACTTCGTTAAAGAGGTCTCGGGTTTCCTCTACGATGGCGCTACGCTCATCGGTGCCCCATTGGCGGGCATTGGCGACGAAGGCGCGGAAGTCCTCAAAGCGGGCAGAGTCCAGAAGGGCATCGGTTTGGGAGGTGTTGACCCAATCGAAAGACCCATTCTTAAGTCCTGCTTTGTGCTTGATGCTGATAGGGGTAGCACCCGCCATGGCGTCCGCTTTGTTACGGGTGCCGCCCAAGTGGGTCACAGTCTCAGCGAACACCTTACGGGCGTTCAGAAGGGAGATGGTGTCGTGCTCATTGGCGACACCAGAGTGATGAACGGATCCGTTGGTTTGGAAGGTCATGGGGAATCGGGTGAGCGCCACCCGTTTGAACTGTATGTATTGTAGCAGATCGGGGGGACCTTAGAGGTCCTGCATCATGGAGTTGATCTCCATGCCGTCGATTGCGGGATCGTCCCAGCGGCAACCGTCGGGGGTCTGTCCAAGGTGGCGACCGATCTGCCCGTCGGTCATGCAGCGAACGAACTTCTCCCAGGGGGTCTCCAGTCCTTCACGGTAGGTCACACATGCCTTAGCGGTGTTGTAGAGGAACTCATC
>Ga0222714_10000811_pt1 | contig 35560 bp, 21 predicted proteins | sample C33_3DmetaG_FD_165048 | JGI IMG/M metagenome (GOLD analysis project Ga0222714, IMG submission 165048) | Estuarine water microbial communities from San Francisco Bay, California, United States - C33_3D | ecosystem: Environmental > Aquatic > Marine > Unclassified | place: USA: California...
TCCTGGATATACTTTTTCTATTTGATCCTGCACTTCTTTTCTATTTGGTTTTGTTGTTTGTGGGAAGAACATCTTCATCATAAAATATCTTCCTCTCCAATTTAAAGTTACCAAAATTATGTTTCCGGTTTTTGATGGAATTCTTACTGCTTCACTCATTTCAACAGCAGGACACTCCTTTGTTCCGTGAATAGGACAAATTACATTTTTTGGGGTATGTGAACACTCTGTTTCTTCTTTTTTCACGCAACGATTATAAGTTTTTCCAAAAAGTTTTTGAGTTCCTTTTTTCTCATATCCAGGCCAACATTTTTTCGCCTCTTCTACCTCTACAGACTCCGATTTATTGCCCCAATTATCAGCACCTACTTTGCGACACTTTACAAGTGCCCCCGATGCATATGCAGAAGGCCAAACACTGTATCTTGATTTTACTTTATGATAGCAAGCATCCTTTTTTCCACTACCTTTCCCCTTCGCATCTTTTTCCTCACTCATTTCTCCACTATCAACATAGTCTGCTGCAGCGTCTAAGTAATCTGCCGCTTTAGTGATTTTTGATTGAACCCATGCTTCAATATTACCTTCACCTTTAGCCATTTTTTTCTTGAGTCTTCTTGCTGCATTCATAACTGTAGAAAGTTCAGAACGAGCCATTGAATACTCATGATCTCTTTCTTTTGCTTCGTTCATTTTTTTCTTAGGTTTATCTGTCGAAACATAAGTTGGTTTTGCAGCTCCAGTTTTTTGCTGTTGTCCCGGATCTGCTGCCTTTTTTCTTCTTGCCGCAGAAAGTCTTTCCGCAGGAGTCATACTTGCTCTTTTTGCTGAAGAAACGCACTTTGGAGTTCCCTCTCCAGGTTCATCACTTGCACAGGTTCCACCAGTGACTACATTAACCCAACCGGGTTTACCTTCTTTTGATCTTGATTTACCAAACCAGTCCCGAAGGCCTTCTTCATCGATTGTTGCTCCGTTTTCTTTACGAAGCATTCCTTCAGGATCTACCATAAATCCTGCTGGAATTGGTTTGCATTTCTTATCAGTATAACAATAATATTTTCCAGGATCACATTTGCCATTTCCTTTTTCTTCATAAGCCACACCTCTTCTTGTGTGCTTAAGTTCTCCCTTTTGTTTTGCAATTAATTTTTTAGATAATGCTCCAACATTGATGTCGATTGGATTTTCATCTGGAGTTTTCTTTTTTGGATTATCATAAACATCAACATCCCCATCAGCATCACGATCAACATACTGAACTGTTGAGTGATGAACTAATTGTTTTAGATCAAGATTGGGATCCAACTGATGCTGTATTCCCTTTAGGTGTGGTGTTTTGTGGGAGAACTTGGGATATTTCATTCAACTGGTTTTGATTTAGTTTCTTCACCTTTTGCTCTTTTTCTTCTTGCCGCGCAATGAGCGCGTTGAGAAAATCCTTTTGGATTCGAGCAATCAATACTCTTTTTATATTTATTAGACCACTCTTCTTGAAATTGTTTAAATGTCTTCATACTTCTATCGCAGTAAAAATTACCTTGAATGTGGTTGGACTAGTTGTTGAAGGATAACCAAGAAGCCTCAGTGCTCCACTATTAATATCAGAAGAAAAAGTCGCAATTCCAACTGGTTGATTTATAGTTCCATATTCTGTCATGTATGTAGTTGATCCGTCATGTATTACATTAATAGTAGTCATATTAAAGTTTGAACCTTCACTAACTTGAATCTGATAATTAACAGATCTATAAATTGATGCGCTTACAGATATGACCGTAGCTTGATTTGTTGAATTTGTTGTTAAAATTCCAGATTGAATATCTCCAGCGATTAATTCTAGATTGGTTGCAGAAACAGGAGAAAAAGTAAATTCACTCGATGATGCGTCATATCTTAAAAATCTACCATCACCCAAATTTGAAGAATTTACGTCACTTAATCCAATTAAAGTATTGCTACCACCTAATGAGGTACTTGCAATACCAACCCACTTAGAATTTGCTTGATCGTAAATTAAAAGTTTTCCTTGACCTGTTGTTTGATCGAATTCGACATCATCTAGGTCTTTGATAAATCCAGCTCCACCACCACCAATTGTGGAAATTTGCTGCTGAATTCTATTAATGAATAACCGATAATGATTTGATAGATCATCTAGAGTTGCAAATTTCTGATCCATTGGTGTTAATGGATCAGGATCTTTTCCTATCGATTCTTTTTCAGTGGGAGGTTCATTTAAAAGACCTTCCTGTAAAGATTCCTGTATAGATTCTTGTTCTGATTTAATAGTTCTGACAAGACTTCTTAATTCTTTTATGTCAGATCTAATGTATCGAAGATCATCATCATAATATTTTACTTCGGGCAGATTTGAAATTTGCTCTCGCAAATCTTCAAAATATTTTAAAAGGAGTTTATCAGTCTCAACACTATCTGAGTTATATTTTTTTAGTTTCTCATCTAAACTTTGTTTTAATAAATTGTATTCGCTGGAAATTTGTTTCTTTAATTTTCTATCATCATCTTTAAATTCTTTATGATATTCCCATATTCTTAGAGATGTCTCTCTAAGTTCTTTCCATATTTTTTCCTTTTCTTCTTGTATTTTATTTTTTAAATCTTGAGATTTTGTTTCGGAATCAACTTTGTTTTCAAAAAACTTATTATCAAAATTTTCTGATAGTTCTTTTAAGTTAAAATCAACAACTTCCCTCAATGTGTTAATATTATCATGAACTTTGATAAAGTCATCATCAATAACACTAAACGTTTTTCCTATCCAAGAAAAATCAGGTACTTCATTGACTTCATTAACCCATTTTGGAAATGTTGGTATCTCCGATCTTACTCTAGCAATTTCTTCTTTGAGTGTTTTTAAATCCTCTTCATAATATTTTGGCTCTGGTAAGGAAGATATCTCATCTTTAATATTTTTTATTTTCTCCTCAATTTCTTCAACTTGAGTATCATAATATTTTATTTCAGGAAGATCTGAAATTGAACTTGAAATAAATTCTTTTACAGAATCTATTTGACTGCATATTTCCTCTATTTCTAAATCATAATACCTTACTTCTGGTACAGTAGGTATTTCATTTTTTATTTGAATAATTTGTTCTGAAAGACTCTCAAGTTCTTTATCATAATACTTTATTTCAGGAATTTCTGGAATATCTTTTCTTAAATCATTAATTAAACGAATTAACTCTGGAAATGGAGAAATTACGTCTTTAATCTCTACAAAACTATCTCCATTCAAATCCTCAATAGTTTGAGTTTCTTCTTTTAATTCTACTACTTCTTTTTCGATAAAGTCTTCAACAGAGGGTAATTCCTCTGCAACTTCCTCTGTTAAAAATTCATCGATTGATGGGAGATCTTTTTGAATTAGATCTTCAATCGAGGGTAAGTCCTCTTTTGACATTTTATTAGTAACCTTTGTACTTTAGGATTTCTCTCCTTCTTTCTATTTATTTCCTTCCGATTGTTGAGATTTTAGAAGTTTTGCTAATTCAGCAGTTGATCCAACAAACAGGGCATTTGTAACATTTGTTGGCCCCTTTGCTTGCTTTTCTTCTTCAACCTCCTTCAGTTTCTTCTGTAAATCCATTAATTTATCAGTTGCATCAGCAACATTTTTTATTAATTGTCCTGCAACTTCATAAGCACGAGGCATCTCACTTTCTTGGGCGAGTTCAAGAATTCCATTAATTGCTTCTTGTCCCTTTTCAATCAAACTATAGAGATTTCCCCTAGTGTATTCATAATCTTTTTTGATGTCTTCCATCGAAGAATTGATACTTTCAATTTTAGAAACAGTTTCGGTTTCTTTAGAAACTATTTCTCCATCTATATTGAAGGTATCATTTAGATCGTCAAATTTTTTAGTCATTTTCATGAAAGAGTACCATCAAATCCAAAATTATCTCCGAGTTCTATTAGATCATTATCTGTTGTCGTAACTTTCTTAATAGCTGCACCTTTAACATGATTTGATATTGTTGTACTGTCTGAACCCCTTTCAACGGTTAGTTTATTATTAGTCTTGGACTTGATATACATTTCCTCATTATCAATTACAAAATATGAATTGACTGGCAGAGATGATGCATCGTCCACTTCTATCAAAGTTTGCGATAGATCAATATCTTCAGATAAGTTTGTAGTTATAGTTCCAGTATAATTCTTTGTAGCTCTTGGAGTTACGCTGTAAGTAAGATCTCTGGTAGGAGTTTTTGTTTCGTCTCCAGAAACAAGACCAATGGAGACACGCTTGATGATATCGGAAGTTGCGGACTGAACTGGTCCAAATAGATATGTTTTTGCAGTAAATCTTAAAATATAGATTAAAGCCCTTCTTGTTGAAAAATCACCCTCATAATCATCACTCATAGAAATGTTATCGAGGACTACTGGAATGTCTCTTTTCTCCCCTATTGTTTCTACTAAATCTACGGTTATATTGTATGATGGTTGAAAATATGGCAAAATCTGTTCTACAATTTGAAGCATGTCATCATTCAGTTTTGTCATAATAGCAAGTTCAAACTGCATATTATAAGGAACTGGAAGATATGCTTTTTTCTCAGATGTTTTATCTGATGTTAATGATGCTAAGAAAATTTGATTTTGATTTGTTTTTCTACTCGAATCATAGGAAAGACCTATAAATTCAAATGACATTCTTGGAAGTGTCATTTGAACGGGTTTGTTTAGATCTGGTTGTTGATTTAAACGAGCAAGGAATTTTTGAGTTGGTCCATAAGCCAAAGGAACTTTTACGACACTGACAGTATTATCGGAACTGTCTGTATGTTTAATCGATATATTATTAAACAAAGAACCAAACGAAATAACAGTTCTTCTTAATATTTCGTGGTAAAAGTATTCAAACATATTATTTTAGTTGTTTAACTATTTAACAAGATTGATTTGGGCTATTTATCTTTATGGCATTCCAAATGGATTTCTAACACTAAAGTCGATAATTTGATCTGCCTCTAGTTCTATCTCATCATTTTGAGCGAACCCATCTTTAAGATCGTCTGTATTAACTGATCTGATTTTATATGTTGCTCCAGATTCGGATCCAGTAATAGTTTCGTCGGATAAGAAAGTGCCGGAAATTATAGAAATTTCTAAAGTGTTTGTTACAGAGTTCCAGGTCTTAACTCTTGCGGTTGTTCCACTAGTTCCACCAGTTACAAGTTCATTAAATATAAAGTTTCCACTTCCTCCAATATATGGAGAGGAAATTGTAATTGTTGGTGCAACAGTATAACCAAATCCAGAATTTGTAACATAAATTGCCGAAATAGTTCCACCAGCACTAACTGTTGCTATTCCTATAGCAGTTATTCCAGATCCTGGAGCTCCAGTAAATGAAACTGTTGGAGCACTAATGTATCCAGATCCAGCGTTCGTGATTGTAATAATTCCAACAACTCCATCACCAATTCCTGTAGTTGCCGCAGCACCAACACCGCCGCCGCCAGTAAAAGAAACTGAAGGTGCAATGGTATAACCAGATCCGGGATTTGTTATATAAACTGCTTGAACTTTTGAAGAGATTGTTCCGTTGCAATCAATAATATTATCAATCAATGTGGAAATTCCAACTGCAGTAGTTCCTCCAAATGGGGCCGATGAAAATGCTACAACTGGAGGAGATGTGTAACCTTCGCCTCTATCGGTGATGCTAACAAACCTAACTCCTCCATTAACAATTGATGTAATAGCCTCAGCAGTTACTCCAGTACCAACTAACGTAAGAGTTTGGGTATATCCCACACCTCCTTCATCATCACCTATCGTACTATCGTCAATTTCGCCAACACCAGTATCAATGAGTTCATCCTCATACCTGAAGAGTTCGCATCTCAGTTCATAAACATAATTTTTTTGTAGTTGATAAAAAGGTTTTTCATGTTCTACATATTTTATTTCGAATAATTTATCTCCAAGGGGAAAATAGACTAAATCCCCTTCTTTTGGCCTTGTTGCTAACTCTATATTTGGGAGATTTTGTATTAACGGAGTTATGTAATTTTCGTATCTTTCTTTTGATATAATCAAAGTCAGATCATCTAGTTCTTGTATACCAAATTTAGATAAAAGTGTTCCAACACCACCATATCCCTCATAATTTTCGACATATGCTTCAATTGGATAAGCATTGTCAAATTCAGATTGAATTACCTCAGAAATTATTGTTTTCTTTGTAATATATTTTCTTGGAATATAATAAATTTCAACTCCATACATACGAAGTTGTTCGTTTATGAGATCTTGAATTAAATTTTGTTCGCTTTTAGAACCTTGCTGAAAAAAGGGGTTAAGCATATTTTTATCCTATCATGTCGAGTGGTGGTAACTCGTATGTGTTGGACATTTTTTCCATTATTGCATCAATCTCTTTCTGAGCGTCATCGTAAATTTGTCTTCCATTGAGTTCAACACCACCTGGAAGTTTTACACCTTGGAACTTGATTAAATTTTGTCCCCATTGACGTTTAATCAAAGAAGTTAAGTAAGGCTTTAAGAAAGAATCATTCCAAACTCTAGTAAAATCATTGGGATCGAGTATTCTGTAGCAATCTATAATCAAATAATCTCCCACACTCATGCTTCCCCAGTCAATATCTAGATACAATCTATCCATTCTTTGATTGAATCTAATTTGTTTCTGTGTGGTGAGTAAGAAATCCATATCTTCTAGATATGTTTTCACCATTGCGTATGTAAGTAGTTCTGTTGATCCCCAATAATATATGTCATTGAGAAATAACTGATACTTAACACTAAACATGTTGTTAGTAACAGTATTTGTTCCATCAAAATGAAAAATTTTATTAATTCCTATAACTGATGGTGGAATTTGCAAATAATTGCTGTTCTCTTTATATGTGAACGTCGTTGCAGTTCCTACAATATTTGTTGTTGCTGTTGTTGTAACAATACCTGCAACTGGATTATCTCCGCCTGGAGCTCTTCCTCTATTAATGTCGTCTTGAGTTACTTGATATTTTAGATACATTTGAGTGACACCATCAAAGTGTCTCTCTTGGAAAAATTGAACGGCATCATCAACTAAATCATCTATCTGCTCATCTGCAACGTTAATTTCCAAAACTGGTGCTCCCAGTTTTCTCTTGCAGTAATCTATCAGTTCTTGCCTGCTTGATGGTTGAGCCATTTATAATGCCTATTTCGTAAAAATATTTATGGTGCGGAAGAAACTCCCGCATAAACTAGTATATTTCCGTTAACTATATTGTATACAGTAGATCCAGAACTCACTAAAACATTATATACATATCTACCCTCTTCCAAACTTCTGGTGTCTGTTGATCCAAGCGAAATCTCAAACCTACCACCTGCAGCACTGGTAAATCCTACATTAAAAGTTGCTGATGCCCCTAGAGTGGCTCCAATAGAGACACTTTTTGCCATCTGAGAGGATCCAGTCCAATTGGTAAAATTGAATGGAGATTTTGACGTATCAGTTACATTAAATTTTCCAACAAAGTCTGCTCCAGTGTAAATTGTCAAATTAGCTGCGTAAGGAACGCCTGCTTCGGGATCAAACGTTATATTTTTACTTGCCATTTGACACTCCCATTGTTAATAGAGTTTCTTGTTGTTTTAAATATAATTTAAAATAAGACTTTGCAATATTTTTTAGTTGATCAATATCATCTATACTATCTATCTCAGCGGCATATTTAAAATACTCAAAACTTTTGCTGAGATTATCCAAATTAATTTTGTCTGGATCCATTGATTAACTCCTTTAATAAAAATTTTATTTCATTTATATCATCCTTCATATTATCAAGTTCTTCTTTAAAATTTTGTATTTTTTGATTCTCCTTTTCTTTTGATTGCCTCAAAGAAATATAAGAATCATAATCGGAAGAACTTGTATTCACGATGGCTCCACTTCTGACATCTCTATATAAATTGGAGTGTCCTTTTACTGGTATTTTTTCCATAATTAATCAATTACGCAAGAGCAATAACTCTTAGATCTTTTAGTCTTGGAACGTATGCCTGATTAGTTGATGTTAATACAATCTTAATTGCAAAGTTTGTAAACGATGGCAATTGATCTGCGGTAAACTCATACTCACGGAATTCTAAGAAATTAGAATTAAATCCTAGAGTATTGGACTTCTCAATGAACTTATCAGGAAGACCATCACTATTTTCATTAGTAATAATTTGATTTAAATTATTCAAATTATTATAACCTGGGAAGGGTGTAAACACTGGTTGAGTGTTTACTGAATTGTTGATTGTATAGAAAGCTCTAATATCAGAGTAGGTATTAATATGAGCACCAAGAATTAGTTTAATAGACGTTGCTGGATTTGTAAGAGAAATTAACTTAGTGACATACTGTGATGCAGTTGGATCATCGAGGAGAGATGTGGATCTTCCATCAGTTGCAAAGTTTTGAATAACACTATTGATTCTATTAGAAGTTGTAATAATATTTGTTCTATTTGTATCAAGAACTGGAGATAATCTTTCATCGAGAGAGGTTAGATTAAATCTCATAGTGAAAGATTTGTTTCCGGGAAGTGTTGATAGAGAATTCGTTTCATTTACTTCCGAACATATAATTCTTGGGGTGGTGAAATAATTTGTATTATTAAGAGAAATATCACTATATCCGTTGTCAACAAAAGATGCTTCAGATCCATTAACACTTGTTCCCGATACAGTTCTGACTTCAGCAGTTAAATCTGTTCCATTTGGAGTGAAATTCTGAACGTTTGGAGTTAGAGCCTCAAACTGAATGTTTTGTGATGCGGTTACATTTATTCCACCGCCAGACTTAGTTTTGTTAAAATACAAGTCTGGGAATCCTGTTGAAGATGTTCTATCTGTTCCTGTTTGAGAATCTGGAGTTATCTTAATATTATAATGATCGAGTCCAATTGATTCATTAACTTCAGAATCTGATAAAACATGTTCTTTATTGATTCTACGGAGGGAAATTCCATTGAGTTCATACTTAGAAACTAACGTTCCTGCAGGATAAGAGAATGACTTTGTTCCATCAACCGCTCTAGAGGTGATTCCAATTGATCCAGACGATGTGGTTTCATAAGACATGATTTCGTTACCAACAATTAGATAACCATAATTTGTTGTTCCAACACCTACGTTTTCAAATGATCCAAAGTTACTTGAATCAAGTACACTCATTGATTCTGTTCCACTGGATGAATAATCAACAGTTAATTTAGTTGGAATAACATCAGATTTAACATTTGTTAAAGAGACTCTGTTTAGGATAGAGTGCATACCATGGTTTTTGTGGTTCACCTTAATATGCAGGCCATCATTTACAATTTCTACAGGAGAAATTGGATAAACAGACCCTCCACTAGTTCCGTTCAAGTATGTTGTTACTCCAGAATTGTTAACGTACTTAATAGAATTTGCAGTTCCGACCACAAATTCTCCCTGACACTGATCGATGATTAACTGATTATTTCCTGTCGTAATACCTATGGAGAATCTTGCATTTCTCCCGACTTCACTACTTCCAATGGTTGTAATACCAACAATATCGCCAACAACATAACCATAACCAGAATTAGAAATCGTTGCCGCTATAGCAACACCATCTGTGATGCTAATATCCGCAGTTGCGTTTCTACCAGATCCTGTAATATTGACAAGAGAAACTCCGGAGAATGTAAATGTGCCACTAAGAGGTGTGTATCCTATACCAGCGTTAATAATATCAAGATTTCCTATTGCAGATCCCGCCAATCCAACAACACTTCCAGTAAAATCTGATCCATCTTGTAAAATTGTATTTCCAATAGTCAATCCAGAATCACTGATTGAAGAAGCCAATGCAACCTTAATCTTTCTTGAATTTATTTCAAGTGGATTTGATAGAAGAGTTGCAACTTGACTGTTTCCTTCAGAAAGTTTTGGATTATAGAATTGAATGTTACCATTTGGAACAAAACTTGCTCTATAAAGAGTAAACTTGAGGTCTTCAAACTGACTTGCATCCCAAGTAGATGCGTTTTGTGATTTAAATAATGAACCTAACAGTGGTTGTGAAGAAACGATTATTTGACCTGAAGCTGAATTTGCTGCTGTAGAAATTTCAGTTTCTCCCAATCTAGAAATCCAAACGTTGTATTCGGTGGAGTTTGATAGGAGAACAATTGCATATTCTTTTCCAGCCTCAAGATAGACTGGAGCATCAAAATTGAAGGTGGTTGCTATAGATGCATCATCGGATGTATTGACATTTTCTGGATTTAAAACAACTTCGCTAAGAGGAAGTATTTTTTGAGTTGGAACTCCCAAATTAACACTTCTGATCTGGCAAGTTACAGGAAGTGTGTCATCCTTTGTGTTAAAGAATACGTCAAGCTTAGTGACATAAACTCCAGTGTCTTCCGCAACAAAGAAAGTTTGTGCGAGAGGGTCAATAGTATAATCTATTCTTCCAATTCTAGATGAAGTTGTTGAAGAAACAACGGCTCTTGACTGAGAAGTAGACACCTCAGAAGCATTAACAGATTCGCTGAGAGTTTGTGTCTCAATACGAGCATTTCTAACCGACAAAATGGTTTCTTGTACGGTTTGAATTGTTCCTCTGGACGCAAAGTTCTCTTCCGCAATAGTGGAGACTATTCCGGGAATTGTACTATTTGAAGAATTACTTGTTAGTCTGAAGATCTTATCTCCAGAAGTAAACTGTTCGTTTCCAGAGATATTTGGATCTGGAATGAAGAATGATCCAAGCAAACTTCCAACTTCATCGGTTACTAATCTGACATTTGTTATCTCAGCTATAGCACCGCTTGTTTGTCCTCTAAGAATTGTTCCAGCAGAAACCCATCCATAAAAGTCTCCTTGAACTTCTTCTGAAAGAGAGAACGTATCAACATTCAATGTTGTTGATGTTGAGGAATATGTTTCTGGAACAGTTTGAGTCGAATTGTATGGGTTTGCAGTATAAATTTCCTCTGCATTGTTATATGGTCCAGTCTTATGATTAGACTGAGCGACTCTAAATCTAATGTGGGGATTTGTCTCAGACAATTCTGCTGAAATTTCTTGAGCCTGTGTTGATCCAACAACAGTCTCTCCAACCTGGAAAGTTCCAGATGTCATTGTAATCTCAAGAAGTTTGGGGAAACAGTATTTGTTTACATCAATTCCATCAAAGAATGCATACATTTTTGTATATGCTTTGAGTCGATATGATTTGAACTCAACGTTTCTAGATCTAACAAGAGGTAAAACTTCAGAACTAATAACCTTATCACCTTGAGATTCTGTATTGAATTGTTCTGTTACAACTTTTCTAGATCCACTTCTAGATGAAACTCCGGTTTTTGTTGTGGTATTTGTTGTAACATCAACCACATCAGTCCTCGTGGTAATTTCAGTTCCCACAACTCTACTATCTGGCATTACACCACCAGTAAATCCTGGTCTAGTATTGCCAAATCTATCAACTACAGACTCTCCACGTAGTCTTCTAACACTGTTTTCAAAGGAGAATTCATTTACTCCAACAATATTTCTATTTTGATCTGCCAGGGACCACCTTTCTCCAGATAAGAATCTATCTCTTAATTGAATAGCATCGTTTAATCCAATTTGTCTGTCAATATTTGAAGTGGAATCTGAAGTTTGATTGACTCTTTCTGTTCTAGATGCAACATCTTCGCCAGTCCAAATAGTAGTCCATGAATTCCAAACTATTGGAGTAAGGCCTGTTTGTGGATCTAATCCTTCAAGTGCAGATAATTCATTAACAGTGGATGCATAATTTCCTTCAACATTAATAGTCCTAGAAGCAAGTCTTGTAGTGTCTACCCAAGTGTCTGACGCTGGGTTCAGGAAAATAGTTCCTTCCCAGAATTTAACTAGGAATGGTGTAACATTTTCTACTCTTGTAGCAAATGGGTTTTTCACCCACTCAATATCACTGTAATCTAAGGTAACAATTCCATTATTTTTTCTAACATTGCTTCCATCTAAATCAGTAACATAATTTAAATCGACATTTGGATTTGAAGTAGTGCCAATTCCAATAATGGAATTTGATCCGACAAGCAAGTCTAATGAAGTTGTATAGTGGGAAGGTCTTAATTCACTATTTGATGAATCAATACTGTTTTTGATGCCAATAGATTTGTTCTGAGATGAAAAATCTTTAAAGTTATCTACAAAGAACCCTGATTTATAACGATTTAATCCATTAGCATCACTTATGAATAGATTTGAAGTGTCAGATTCAAGTAAGGATAGTGATGTATAATATTCTAAATTTTTAATTCTATCCTCAAGATTTTTAATATCAACCATTCTATATCTCTTATAATCTAAGAGATTGATCGAGGCTGCTGAAGTATTATAGAGGAATGGTGGTAAATTGATTCTTGCAATCTCCAACGCATTGTCAACAGATGTTGGTAGTTCTGGTTTCTCCGCCGGCGTTCCATATTTAATCTGGAAAACACCATCCTTTGTCAAGAAGACCCTATCAATTCTTGGAAGATAGAATGAATATGAGAGGATTATATTTTCATCAGATGCTAAAATGTTTGAAGCAGAACTTCCCTGTGTTGTGAAGTCTCTTCCATCAAATTCAAATGGAGAGTTTGATCCTGCAGAAACTGTATAATTAGCAACTCTTGGTCTTATATCAATAATATCAGAGTTTCTAACAGAATTTATATTTGGTATTGCGGAATAGTCATATGACTTATATGAATTTACAGTGGTAATATCACCAGTATCTGAGGTGTCATAATATCCATATGAATAATAAACTTTTAACTTTTTGCTTGGGACAGATGCATTTGATCTTCTGATTAATCTTCCATAATCATAGTATGAGAATCTCTGACCATTATCAAAGGTAAATTTACCAGATACATCAATACTACTTTCATCAAGAGATGAAACTTCACCATTAATTCCAGATTCTTCAAACGAAATATTCTCTCCAGCAATAAAACTTGAAGAATTTACTGGAGTATATCCTATTGTACTGCTATCTATTTTTTCAACAATAATTGCAATCGCTCCACTTGTAGATCCTGTAATTTTTTCTCCAAGTATTAAATCTGATGTTGTGGTTGTTGGCCCATCTAGTGATGTAATGGTAACTCTTGGAGCATTTGGAGTATTGGTGTCATAAGATTCATAGACTCTATAAACAGTTACTACGTCTGGAACATTCAGGCATATTTCGTCATCTTGAACTCTTGTTCCATATGGGAAGTTTCCATATGTCAATCCATCATTGAGCGTCGTTGATCCGATACCAGATCCATCATAAATTGATTTGTCTATAACCAAAGAGGAAACTCTTTGTAAGTTTTTAATTTTCTCTTTTACATTTGTCTTCGTTCTTGTTGATATTAGTCTTGCAGAACCATCTGAAGATAGTCCTCTAATTGTTAACTGAGTTCCGCCAGAAATTCCAAAATCAAATTGATCTGCAGATAAAGATTCTGTTCCTCCATCGGAACGAATTAGAACGTATCTTTCTTCATCAAATGGTTGGAATATTTCATTGGTTCCTGCAGTAATTTGTAATTCTCCACCAGTGATTGTCACAGTATCTTGTTTTCTGATACTTAGGGTGGATCCTGTAATATCAACATCTGATATGTTTGCTTTTGGCAAACTTGTAAATAGAGAATTCTGAGAGTTTTGCGAATAAGCTCTAATTACCTGTACGTTTTCAAAGGTTGTTTCTGTAGATGGCAATGCACCATCACAAACACCTAAGACTGTTGTGACCCCCGCAACGGAGAATGTGGTTACTCCAACCGAAGTTACTCTTGCAAATGAATCTGTTCCAAAACCAGATCTGGTATATTTGATAATATCATTTACATGTAATTTAGTAGATATAGTTCTGTTTGATGTTGTTGCATCGCTCAGTCCACTTGCTTCACCGGTTAAGGTTATCTGACCTATATTAAAAGTAGGTGAAAGAATAATATCCGCAGAAAATGTATTTGCGGTTCCAACTATTCCATATAAAGACTTTGCATCACTTGTGTTATATTCGGTTACTGCAATAGAAATCCTTGTATTTTCAATTCCATCAAAGATTAGTTGTTCGTTTGGATAGAATGAACCTTCTCTTTGATATAAAGTTAATGCTTTACTAGAAGAAACTGCTTCTTTAAGGAATGCTTTTGCACCACTAGATTTTCCCTTAACAAAAGTTGGAATTGATAATGAAATTGGCTCATTCAAAGTAACTTTGGTGTAAGTCTGAATATCATATAGAGAAATATCCCACTGATTTTCTTGTGGAGATGAAGTATTATATGATCCAGATTCTAAAGCAAAGTCATAAACTCTAGCTACCCCAATTTCTTCGCCTTGAGATGTTGTTTGGGCTACACCTGTCCTATGATTTCTAAGACTTAACGTATAAGTGTTTCCAACTCCAATATTTGGAGTTCCATAAACTCTATTAAGAGTAAAAGCATTTCCTGTCGAATACAAAATCGACTGATTTTCTAATGTTTTTGTAGTTCTTGGCTTTTTGACATCCAAAAATGTGGGAGATAAAGTCTCAACTTCATACCCACGAACAAAGGCTTTACCTGGAGAGATTTGATATACAGCTAAATCTTCTGAAGGAGTATTTCCTGCATATGTTGTTTGATTTGAGTTGAAAATACCATTTCCTAACCCATCTTTCAAAGATTCCTTGCAAGTTACGTCAAATGGTTTTACATAATAATCTCCAGATTCATCATAAGTTCTCCTAGCAAACTCATCTGATAGAAGATTGTATTCTGTATTTGATTTTATAGACTGAACTACACCGTCACGGATTGTTGACAACTCAATAAAATTCTGATCGTTGAAGTCGTCAACATCTTTTTTGAACAGTGATACTGTAATTTTTAATCTGTCAGCACCTGGAGCTGCATAATTATTAAATCCTTGTGCGTTATCATTTAAATATGGATCTATATCTGCAGAAATAATCTCTTCATTTACAAGAAGGCCAACTCTACATGAAGGTGTATTGGAATATTGATCTAATAGAATAATTTCGTCATCTACTTGTACGAAATATCCTCTTACAAAATATACTCCACTCGAAATTGTAAATATTGCCGCAGTTGATGAAGAATTTGATGCAACTGTAGTAGCAAATCCTTGACCTGCTGAAATAAAACTACTTCCAAAAGATAAAGTCTCATCAATCAGTAAAGTTTCTGAATCTGAGAATTTAGAAGAAGAATTATCTACAGTACTAGTAGTAAGGTAACTAACATAAAGTGTATAGGTTCCTCTTTCAGAATCTTGAGATGTTAGAACCTTCTCTACTTGCGCTTTGATGTTAGTAGTTGATCCTGTAATCTTTTTGCCAACAAGTTGATCCAAATACAAAGATACTGGTATCCCAGCAAACTCATCCTCAATCTGAATTGCCGCTACTTGATTGTTGTAAGAAGTTTGGCCTGGAATTACCTTAGCACCTTCTTTAAAAAAGTGCGTGCCAAATTGTTCGATTTGATTTTGTAGTATCGACTGAAGAGTTGTTAACTCTCTTGCCTGGACGGGATATCCTGGTTTGAAAAGGACTTTATAGTAATCCCTGTCCTTTCCACCAACAGAAGGTGCATAATAATCATCAAAGTATGGCGAGACGTTGAGATTAGTTTCTTGGGGCATAATTCTTTAGAATTGCAAAATAACTTTGATATCTTCTTTTTGATTTGTTGACCTTGTGATTGAAGGTCTATTGTCAACGTAAATTATATTTCCAGAGTATTTTTTAACCTCTGGTTGAGAAACACCTTTTACAAATTGCTGTCCAAGGTAATATGTCCTACTATTTATTACAGTACTTACACCTGGATTGGATGATGTACCAAAACTAGTATCAATTCCAAGATTGACGGATCCACCAACAACTGTTAAAGATCCTCCTGTGGATGGATTTGCAGTAAATCTATTCAAGAAATATCCATATGTTGGCACATTCTGGCCTGAAGAACTTTCATATCCAAGACCAGTAGTAAATCCTGCCAATGATCTATCTTGCCAATATTTCAATACTCCAGTTGCTTGATCGTATGATACAACTCTTCCAACCGCTGTTGATCCAACACCAATTGTTTGCGTAATAAAACTATCTGCGGTAAAAGTTGCAGTATCATATCCAGATCCAGTTAATTTAAGAGCATAAACTCCACTCGCTTTATCTAATCCCAAAAGATCTGTTGAATCATATGCTTCAGGATTTTCTACAACTCCAACCCTAGCGATCTGGTTACCTGTGATAAAATCTGGATTTTCAGTATCATTTTCAATTCTAGAATATATTAAAACATTATATGCTCCAAGTTCACGATATATATCTGCACCATGTCCTCCTTGTGGGGGAATAATGACATTGAAAACTGGACTTGTTGTTCCTGTTGGAACTCCACCAGCAGATAAATCTACTGTTCCATATGTGTAATTAGATCCGCCATTTGAAACAGTAATTGAATCTATCTTTGAATCATTATTAATTACAATAGTTGCTTCGGCACCAGAACCATCACCTTTGATTGGAACTCGTGTATATGTTCTATTCGCTGTTCCAAGACCAACACCACGATTTGTTATTGTAACTATCTTAAGTTGACCACTTGTTGCTGCATTATTTCTAACTGCCGCATCTGTGGAATTGGTAGCCCAATCTGATGGGACTGGCATGAAATTTGTTGAATCAAATTTTATAATATCTTGTGGTCTAATTGTATAAAGATATTTCCAAATATAACCATCGCCACTTGTCCCTGCAGCTCTTGGTTCTAGGTCTGTAAAAGTTGGTTCATCTAAAGATGGTCTTCCGTTTAAATTTTCTGGATCAGTTCCATTTTGCAAACAAATATAAACTTTATAATCACTATTCATTACATAATAGTTTGCCGAATATAAACTAATAGCACCAGATTTATTTGCTGGATTAGTTCTACTTATATCATGACGATACATATCATAAGTGGTTCCGGAAGACCAAGTTATTTTTCTAATAACTTGTCTTACATCACCTGCTGCTATTTTTTTAAGGGCAATTAAGGTATCCCAATAATCATTCTCCTGATCAAAGTTATCTTTTGGATCTGGTGGATTTGAGTTCCAAGTTGATGAATAATCAGTAGCATTTGGGAGACCAACAAAGGTATAATAAGAGTTTGTTGTGGTAGTAACACCGGCAACAAAGTTTTTAGCATTTAATATACGAAGTTGGTCTGTAATTATTGCAGCCATTTTGACGGAGTTTTTTATCTATTTATGAACTATAGTCTAGATACTTTAGGGGAGAAAGTCTTGTGACTACAAAGGATGTAGACAATCCAGAGATTCCATTAAGTGTATAAGAATTCAATTCTATAGGATCAATTCTTGTCCCAAGATCAATCTTACCCCATGAATATTGTCCGAAGAATTCACTATATCCAATTCCAGATAAAGAATTGTAGTCTGAGACGCTAACAACAACTTGAGCGACTGTTGTCGTTCCATATCCTGGTGCTTCTGTCTGTGCTATTGAGACTGAAGCCACTTCATAAACATTATCAAGGAACTGAGTACCAATTCCCAAGACAGAACCATCTTGATATAGAGAGGTAACTCCATTACCAACGTTAGAATTGTAAACAGTAAAGTAGTAATTTGTTTGAATTCCACTTACAGTAATCGCAGTTCCAACAATAGAGGAGTCTCTCAGGAAAGAATCTGAAGGTACCAATAGATCAAATTTAATTCCTGTAGAAGCAACTCCAACCGAAACAGTGCTAATTCCTACAACAACACCAAAGTCTCCTGAATATGTAGATGATACGTTGGTTTCAACAGTTGTTGGTGAAACCTCAATCAAAACTTGTGGTGGATTTGTAGTTGTGTATCCAGTTCCTGGTGAGGTTATAGTAATTGTAGTTACACTTCCATTTGAAATGGTAGATGATGCAGAAGCTCTTTGTGTGGAACCAAGTCCAACAGGATTTCCAATGGTTACAGTTGGTGCAGTAGTATAACCAACTCCACCATCACTAATCGAAATTGATGTTATTGTTCCTGCCGTAGAGACTATTGCTGTAGCCGATGCCCCAACCTTTTGATCTTGTGAAACGAAATAAACCGTTTGTCTTGCAGACGTTGTAGTATTTTCGTTATTTGCATCAAAAAATGGTTTGATGCTCTGTACGAAAACTACTGTTGATCCGATTCCAACTGATTGAATACCGATCGTGGTTGGATTAATTAAAGATTCATAAAGAACTCTTGATTTATTTACAAAAGATCCGTTAATAACTTTATCCTCAGTCTGTCTACACCAGGTAACCGGTCTAGCACAGTCTGGATCATTGTCAATTCCAGGCCCAGAGTATGCATTAGTCTCAACTGTATCTGTAGAATTAATTCTTGTAACAAGTCTTTCTTCCTGATCGGTTGAATTTTCGCATAAATCTGAGTCTCCCTTTATAGTTAAGTTATCTCCAACTTTTACCGTTTCAAGAACATCCGCAAAGATTACATCAACATCACCAGTTCCTTTGTAGAATATAACTTTAGAGGTATCTCCTCCATTTGTAAATCCACTGATTGGTCCTTTTGGAGCCTCACTGAACGTGATAATACTTCCGCCGTTGAAAGTGTAAGATTCACCTGGAACTTGTAAAATATCATTAATGAATATGAGAAGAACTGCATCAACGTCGATTGGTGATCCATTTCTAGCTCTGATTGTAACGGGAGAATCATTCAATCTTAACTGGAAAGATCTGGTTTCGCCGTCAAATAAATCATCAAATCTATCAAGAACTTGGAAATCTCCAACAGTCCATCCAGAGAAATTATCTGAGAAAGTTTTATCAATTGTAATTTGGAATTCATCATATGTTTTTGATGTGTCTGTGGGTATTCCGACAGTTCCACCAATATCAAAAGTCAATACTTCACCTTGACCGTATCCATAACCAGTATTCTTGATGGTGAAATCAATTACACTGGATCCCTGACCGACAACTATATCAATGGTTGCGGATGTTCCAAGTCCTGAAGTTGATGTTGAACTGTATACTAAAGGAATATCAGAATAACTGAGTGGATCATCAAATATAACAATAGGTGGATTTGTTGAGGTATATCCCGACCCAGGATTTGTAATCGCAACACTTACTATATTTCCATTACTGACAGTTGCTGTTCCAATAAACTCAATATTTGGAGTTCCGGTGCTTGAAGTTGCAACGCCAACGTTTACTATCGTTTGAATACCTGCACGATATCCAGATCCACTATTACCAATACTGATCGCGGAAATTGTACCTGCAATTGAAACAGTTGCGGTTCCTCCTGCAGAAACTAAAGGTTGATATGCAAAACCTGCAGTTGATGCAACTGAAACTATGACTCCACCGACCGGAATACTTGATGCATTTGGATCATATGAAACTGAAGAAATAGATCCAGAGAATGTTATTGAAGTTACTCCAACATTTTCAGATAGATCATAATCGCCACTATAAGATTGAGTTCCTTGAGGGGCTTGGAAAATTCCATTTACTAAGATTATACCATCACTCGTTGAAACTCCAGTTACATTTTGTTGCTCTGACTTGAGCGTAAATGTTTTTGCAATTCCAGTAAATTCGCTTGAAATATCATCAAAAATAATATTCTTATAATAAGTTTCATTAGAACTATTAACAACACCGGACCTTATGAAAGTTCTTCCTTGGAATTTGGAGAACGTTGTAATTCCAGTCCAATCTCGTTCATTTGGAGGATTTGTAGTGCTTCCGATTGGAGTAGGACCTTGAGGTGCTTCAACAAAGTGAATTGTATTGTCTACAATATTATAGTTTCCGCTTATTTTTCTAACTAGAGATCCTGCAGAGTGGGAAGATATTCCAGTTCCCATCCAAGGTCTATTTACAAGAATTACATTAGTGCTGCCAAGTCCTACCGACTGGATTAGCATTATTTCATCGTCAACTTTGATTAAATCTCCACCAAAGAATGATGATATTCCACTAAAAGTTAAAACATCATCTGTGACTAAATTTTCGATAGCTAGAGTTGTTGTTACTGATGATCCAACCACAGGGGATTGAATATAGTTGTCTATTAATATTAAAGCCTTGGCATTTTGATTAGTTGATGTAAGTGAATGTGATGTTCCAATTCCAACAGAAGTTAGATCTAAAACATTAGGAACAACATTTAATGCATCTTGTGCCGAAGCAGCCAATTTAATTTTACTTTCATCAATCTTGACAACAAAAACGCTTGATGGCATTTTATCTGTTGTGCCTATACCAACAATAAATGTAGATCCAATACCTATCGCGCCTCCACTGGTTCCATTATAACCATAAGTCACTTGTTCTCCTGTTACAAAGAAGTGATTTCCTAATGTAATAGTATTATCACTTGTGTTTGCAATTGAAGTATTGCTTCCGTCAAAAGAGACTTTAAAGATAGGATCTTGCTTATAATTCAAATCAAAAGATCTCTTAACATCCGAGAAAGTTCCACTGTAAGATCCATAACCCGAAACTAATCCACCAACAGAAGTTGTGGATGAAGAAGTATCAACTAATCTTAGTGCAACCTGGAAAACTCTTACTTCAACATCAATATCAGGAATTGGAGTGAAGAATAGTTGGGTTGAAGATGTTGAAACTGCAGCACCAACTGTACCTAATCCAGTGTGACTTTCTAAAATTCCATATTCCGTTATTGATGGTGTTGTTGAATCATCGATAACAACAACTTCAGACATTTGATATCTGTTGTTTGTTGTGTCCTCCACTGAAACTATGTAATATGCTGTGCTATAATCATTTTCACTATCTACTAAATCTTTGTAGTACTCTGCAATTACATTTTCAGTTGGAGAAGATGTAGAACCAATTCCAGTGTATCTTGAATCAAGTAGTCCAGTGTTTAGAGTTTCAGTGCCAACACCGACTGAGAGCGTGCTTGCTATGGATACAGTAAATGCATTTATTTCAAATCCAACAGGAAGTGGAGAATCTGGTATCAAATCAATATTAATATTCGATCCAGAGTAATATGCATAATAAGTTCCGAGGCCAGAACTTGAGAATGATGTTACGCTAGTATCTGTTAATTGCCCGTATTCAAGAACGTCAATTTCGCTGCCATTATGTAAAATATTGAGTTCATCATATTCATAGTAAGAGCCATCGGTTCCACCAATCTCAACCAGAACTTTTGCAGATCTATTTGTAGAGGCAATTCCAACGACGTTAATTGCTGAAGAAGTTCCTGATGGAACAGACGATGTGGTTATTCCAATATTAACAACATCTCCAAGTGACAGTGATGTTGATCCAATACCTGATATTTGATCTCTCAAGTCAAAAGAAACATAACTTACGTCATAATCATTAACCGTATATTTAATTGGGTAGAATAATAGACTTCCTTCTGTTCCGGAGATTGTGAAATCAAAACTTCCCAAATCTGGATACGTTTCAACTCTTGCATATTGATTCAGATATCCAAGAGAATTGTCATGAAGTAAAGAAACTATTAGGAATTGTCTTTCTTGTTTAAATCTCTTGTCACGAACATATGTTAAAAGTTTTCTTGATCTGATACTTAAATCAAATGTATCAATAATTGAAAATGGAGTAGATCTCGGATCGCTATTAAATTGCAAACTAATATCGTCTATTTTCAAAACTCTGTTTCCAATAGATTCAAAATAATCAGTAAGAGTTCTAGTTTTGAAGTAAATTTCATCCGAAATTAGTCTAGATCCAGCAAAAAATCCATTTTCAGTTACAAGGTCAAAATCATTCACGCAATTTAAATTTTGCTCGCTTATAAGATCAGTGACAACTTCAACACCACTATCGTCAGCAAACACTCCAGCGAACAAATCGTCTCTAGATTCAACAACCAAATCACTAAACTTTAAGAATCCTGATGTATGGTTCAAAGAACTTACTGCATTCTCCCAAGTTTCTAATGGAACTCTAGATTTCAATGAGTATGAGAAGTATTGATAGTAGTTGTTATCTGGTAGTCTTTGAATATTGTCATTTAAGAATCCAGCATCAGTTTCCCATCCTTTTTTGACTATTGATGAAGAATCTGTATTGAAGAATGAATCAAAGTTAAGCTTAAATTTAACTGATCCGCGAGTATTTGAAGTTTCTCCTATTAGAATTTCTCCAACCTCAATTTCATCTTTTGTTGAAACTTTGATTATTTCAATTTTATTGTTCCAACTCTCAACAATACCGCTCTTATTACCAGAAATAACAGATTCTCCATTCAAGAAATCATTCTTCTTTAATGATGGGTTGAATATTGGGAAATACTTTTCTGGTACAATAGTTCCTGATGAAAATCTTGGATTGAATATTCCTGGATACTCTGAAGAACTTAAAAATCCATCTAAGTTGAAAGTAACAACCCCAACATTTCCACCGAGACTTGCATTGACTGCAGTTAAAGTGAATAACTCATAGTCATATCCAGAAGAATTGTAACCCTTTCCATCAGAATTTAATCCAACACTAATATTTTCAATCAGGACTTTATCACCAACTTCGAATGGGAAATCTCCAGGGTCACTGAAAGCTGTGCTGAGAGATACTGTTACATCTTTCGTGGAAGAATTATAGGTGACTGTAGATATTCCAATTCCATTTGTATTATTGATTGGAACTATTCTTGGTGTAGTATTATAAATTCCATATGTATTTTTTACAATTCTTACTTCATTGTCACCAAGTTCATATCTTAAATCAACGTCAGGAACTACTTTCTTAGTGTTTCCATCGACAACAACCAAATTTGGTGCAATAGAATAATTTTTTCCGCCAGAAGATATTCCAATATATTCAAAGGATGCAAGAGGTTCAATTTTTAAAATCTCAGGTAAATTTGCTACAGGTCTTAAAGTTTTGTCTGTAGGGTAATCAAATCCAATATCATTGATAGTTGTACTGCTAATGGATCCAACATTAACGCTGCTAGGCTCTAAGACTGCTCCAGATCCATTTAAAGATGTGATTGAAGATATTCCAGGAACAACCCTATATCCTCTTCCACCATATTCGACTCTTACACTTGAAATTCCACCAGAAGCTGTTAGTGATTTTGTTTTGTATGTTAGTGTTGCCTCTGTTGAAAGATATGAAGATTCTTCTGGTGAGACAATTAAATTATAATTAAATGTTGTTGTTCCTACACCACTTATAGCATATGATCCAGTATACGCACTGTCTACTATAGAAAGTTGATTGTAGTTATTGACTTCATTATCAATTATTATTTCTTTCTTGGGAGTTGATATAAAGTTTTCATTTACTACAGAAAATTCATACCATAAAGACTTTGGAACATTCTCATTTATCGTTAATGTTACAGCAGCAGTAGTATCTATTCCAACTCTTCCAGTTCTGCTAACTTCAAATGTGTTAGATGATTTGGTCGAATTGAAAATCTGTGTAAATTCACTATCAGTGTAGAAATTTAATAAGAAAGCAGAGTATAGTGTAGATCCTTGCAATGAAGACAGCGAGGAGTCTGATACATCAAACTTTACTGTATTATTTTTGTAAAGATTAATCTTAGGATTAATAAGTGATATTTCTCCAGAAGATGCGCTGGTAATGTTTATTGCATTTGGATATTCCTCTTTGGCTCCATATAAAGTTTCGGCCAGTTTTATTTTATCTTTAGTGTCATAGATAACATAATAAATTTGATTGTTTACAAGTCCACCAGATGGTGATGTTGATGTATGAATTATTTTGTCTCCTGTGTTGAGACCATGATTCACTAAAGTAATAGTATTATTTGTTACATCTACATTACCCGAGACAAACGATATTGGATTGATAATGATTCTTCTATTGTAGTCATTATATTTTACAGTTACAGTTTTTAGTTTACTAGACAGCACTGATACTGAAACTTGATCTCCAAGAGACAATCCATGAGTTTCTGCCGTAGAAACAGTAACCTCATTTTTAGTTACTAAAGAGGTTACTACATTATTCTTTTGAGTCGTAAAACTATGTACGACACCAGAACCTGTGCCAGTAAAGTATAAAATATCAGAATATGTACTTCCTATAGATACAAAACTTCCTGTAGAACCTATACCAACTTTAATTGTTGAGATTCCAATTAGATTATTATTAATTTTTGCAGCATAAACTATCTCTTGATCTTGAAGATTGAAAGAAGATGATCCATCAGTAGAAACTGAAATGGATGAACCACCGCCATTTGAATAAACTAAACTATCGCCAGTCTGTAGTTCATGGCCTGGCAAGTAAATTGTTCTAGATGGAACAAATATTTCAGATATTCCTGCACCAGGATTTGAAAAATGTAGAGTTGTTCCTATTCCGACACCAGCAGAAGATCCAAGAGCAACGGACTCTGATGGATTAAAATAAAGTTGTTTGTTGTAATTAAATTGTGTATCTAGGACTAAATTATTTGTAAATCTAAATTTTCTTGGTTTACTATAAATTTGAGTCGAAGCTGTATGGGATGCGCCAACAGTAGACGAACTTTCTCTTAAAACTCTAACCCTTGAGTTAAGTTTATCGATATTTAAAACTTTTACTTCTTCAGATTCTACTGAAAGAATATCATTTTCACGGATGTATGGGAAATTTAAATTACCAACCAAATTAAAATAGGTAACAATTCCAGTTACTCCTGTTGTTCCAACACCAACGTTCAATACAAATATATCACTTCTAACCCCGATGTTATAAGACCCGTATAGACTATTAACACTGGTATTAAATCCTGACAGATTTACTCTTTCATTGTTTATTAATTCATGTGGATTTTCTGAAAATGCAATGAAGTTTCCTAATGTACCATATGGAACTAATTCAACATTGTCAATTGTGGTAGTTGCTACACTAATTTGATTAACTTCTTTTCCTAATATTTCAGATACCTTTGCAGATGCTCCTAATCCACCGGTAAATTCATTATCAAAAACTACTCTATCATTAACTTTGTAATTATCTCCACTGCCAACAATGTCTATAGAGTCTACACTCGCAATAACAATAGATTGGATGTCAGCACTTTGCGATTTTACTGAATCTGGATCAAATATAAAATCATATCCACTGTTATCTTTGGAGATGTTATATTGTAGAATATTTCTAAACCAAGACGATGAATTTAAATCGTAGTTACTTTGATTAGAGTCTTTATCAAAGTTAAAATTATTTGGTTTTGACTTGAAAGAATTTCCTATCAGATATGGGAAAACAGGCTCTTTATAATTTTCAAAAGGACCGCTGCTATTAACAGATCCTGTGTTTATAGTTGCAAAGTAAGCATACACTCCATTTGGAAAGTCTGGAGTTATACAGAATCTGCCATTATGTTCGTCAAGATCTCCAGAATTTTTGAATTCATAATCTTCGACAAAAAATCCAAGAGGGTATTCTGATATTGGAGGTCTATTGGATTTTACTATGGATTCGTAACCAGATCTTAAAGCTCTTATTGTACCTCCAGAATTATTGCTTAATCCATATGGACCATAAATTGGGTTTCCATCATATGCCCAACCAATTATAGGTGAATGTTGAGTAGAATTTATTTCTTGTAGTCCAGACTTCTGTAAATCATAAATTCCATATAAAGTCGTGTTGTCTATGGATTTCGCATATACAGACTCTCTAAGTTTTCTTGGGGCATATAAGTAAGAATATTGTAGTTCATAATCAGAATTTAAAGACTGTTTTATTACACCATCATCCTCTCTAACAATATTCGAATTTTTGGCAAATAAATTGACAGTCCATTTTTGAATATTAGATAAAAACTCAACTCCAGTTCCAGAAGAAGTAATTACTAGTGAAGTGCTATTTGAATCATATCCAGCACCACTCTTTATAACCTTAATCTCAGTTAGTTGTCCGTTTGATACCACAGGAACAAGTTTTGCATAATTTCCATTACCTTGAACGGTAATGTCTGGTGCGGAATTGTATCCAGAACCTGGTTTTGTTATTAATACCTCAACTATTCTACCATCCAAAATAATAGGAATAGCCTCAGCACCCGATCCACTTGATACTGTTACTAAAGGTTGTCTATTGTAATTGATAATATTTGAAGATCCATAACTAGAACCAAGGCTGCTTAAGTGTACCGATTCAATGGAACCTCTGAAAACTGGTTGAATTTGACATTGGAAATTTAGATTTGTTGATGTTGTTAATCCAATGTTTCCAAATATTCTAACTTGTATTGGTTCATAATTAAAGGAGTGAACTCCAGATCCAGAAGATTTTAAATCAACATAATCACTATTATCATAGTAAAAATATTTTAAAGTAGATCCAATCCCAACTGAGGATAATTTAAAGCTGTCATCAGTTACTTTGGTTACAACATAAGTTTTACTTGTTGATAATCCTGTTATTTCTGTACCAGTGGTAGAATAGGTTAAAATTTCTCCGCTGTTATATCCATGATTTAAAATGTTAATCGTATTGGAAGATGTATTAATACCAACACTAGACGTAGTTCTCTCTTTATTTTCATATCCACTACCTGGATTAGAAACAATTATTTCAGAAACTATTCTTTTCTTATTGACAGACTGTAATCTATGAACTCCAACACCATAAGATGTTAAATCAACGGTATTAATGCCCGATACAGCATCATTAAATGTATTGTGAAGTTTTACCGTTGTGAGTCCAACAACAGAAACATAATATTTTGAATCTGTTACCAATCCAGCAATTGCTTGTTGACCATCAGTTTTATAGATTACATCCTCTGCGTTTCTAAATTTATGGAATGTTGAAAAACCAATTGTATTGTTAGTTAAGTCAATATAAGCAGAAGAGGCATCCGAAACAAAATTGGTAGAATGATCGATAGACACTAGTTTTGCTTGTGCTTTAGCGCCTATACCATTTCCGCCAGATATTGAGATTATTGGATCACTTACATAATCAAATCCTGGATCTAATATATCAATTCGCTTTAAATTCCCCAATACATTGACTATACCAGTAGCCCCAGTGCCAACAGAATCTTCTATTGTTAATATTGGAGGTGAAATAATATCGTAGTTTGATCCAGGAGAAGTTACATCTAAACTTTCAATAGATCCATAAAATATATTTTCTTGAGACTTGTAGTTGAGTATTTCTACACCATCGACTAAAATACCAGTTGATCCTGGTAGTGTATCATAGACACCACTTTCATCTACTGGATCTTGAATTTCCCTTAAAATTTGTTGAGGTAAAACAGTCTTATCGGTATAATTATAATATTCTAATGTGTTTGAAGTTACGATTCCAGATACTGAAATATACGATTGATTAAAAAGATTTGATCTACTAGAAGCTAACTTAATATCTGTTGAACTTACTCGATAAACAAAATAAACACCTTCATCTAAATTTGAAAATTTACTAATAACTGCTGGAGTTGTTATACCATCATCATTGGTAGACTCTGGAGTTATTGTAAAGGGTCTATAATATACCGAGTCTCCTGTGTAATATCCATGATCTGTATTTGTCGTTAAGGTAAAAGTATCTCCACTATAAGATCCCGATAAAGTATATTCTTTAAGAGAAAAATTTAAAATTTGATTGTGATATGGTATTGAATTTGATGCAACTAATGTATTACCATTAAACTTATTATAAACATTCTGTACGTTTGCAGTATACTGTCCCATAGTTGGGACTGCACTTGAGGTTACTTTTGATATTTTTTTCTGTACTGTATATCTTCTAGATGTTGAGAGTGGACCTTGACCTCGTATAGTAAAGGATGTACCATTTGCAACATCGGTAATTATGGAACTCGATTCGTTTGAAAGATTATCTCTAACAAAAATCTGATCCCCAATCCGGAAATTGTGTTGAGCGTAAGTTGTTACTCTATAGCTATAATCAGATAAATCCTGAAGGGTTATGTTAAAAACTTCAAATTTATTTGCAATATTTAAAAACCAATTTTGAGTTTTTGGTGTATTTTTTATTATTCCAAGAGATTGAACTTTTGCAGTATCTTTTGTTGAAAAATACTTTGTTTTTTCTGGAATTACTAAATCAGAAAGAACGGATCCTATTCTGATTTTTATCTGACTTGATGTACTTACTCCGGAATACCCATACGCAAAAACATCAAGTCTAATGTCTTGTGCTGCCGCAATACTATCAGAAACTCCAGAAACTCCATAAAACTGATTTATAGACTTACTGGAATATGTTATAGTAAGTTCACTTCCATTTTCTGAAGTTACTACTAGGCTACCAGACTCTGGAAATCCTAAAGTAGAGTCTACATCAATAATTGAAGATCCAGAAATAACTCTTGTTACAATTTTTGTTTTGGGATGTACTGAAAAATTACCGTAGATACTTCCTTGGACGTTGATATCTTTATCAAAGTCATAGTCCAAACTTAGTTTATAATAAGTTTGACTATTTGTTGGAATGATTTCTACGTTAGTAACAGATCCATAAGCTTGACCGATGCCATATTTAGAATATGCATCTTGATTAATAGTTTGATTTAATAGTTCAGTTGGATCGCCTTGTAAAACCTCAACGACCAAATCCTTCGTAATTCTATATCCAGCATCAGAAGGTCTGAAGAGAAAATCTCTTGGCTTTATTACTTGAACTTTTTCTCCGTAAAGTGCTCCGAAAAGAATTTTAAATGATTCATCAGTTCCTTTTGAATCATAAAAATCCGTTGACTGCTTTACAAAGAGATTTTGATTTAATCCGGAATATAATGTTCTATCTTCAAATCCTGGAGAAAATTGTTGTTTTACTTTTCTTAAAAATTCATTTAAGAATAAAACACTTAAATTTTCTACTGTTGCTCCAGAAGAATGCTCTTCTGAAGATGAGGTCGAGAAAACAAGTTGATCTGGGGTATTAGTTCCTTCAAGGGAGGTTACTCCACTGAATCCGCGTATACATCCCTCAAAACTGGTAGATGTTTTACTAGTGTATGTGATAATTTCATTACCAATCTTAATAAGACCATATCTGTTTGGAAATCCTCTAGTAAAATTGGGTGCTCCAACACTTATAGAAGTTTGAACGAAATCAATATCTTGCGTGGTGATTGTGGAGCTTACAGTATTTGTTAGATTATCTAATTTTAAATAATCATCAATATTTTGAATCAGATCATTTGCAGAACCTTGAAATTCTTGAGAGATGTAGTATTGCTTTAAAAATTCTCCAACAAGTGGAAAATCGTTACTAACAAAGCCGGGAAGTTGCCCGTCTACTATTGATTGAATTTTTACTTTTTGTTCTGCCATTATTTTATCTTACTAGTAAACCATTTGAGTAGCTGGAAGAAACTATGTAGTTTGATCCAGAGATGTCGGCTCCTGAAGAAATCCTGTCGGAAATCATATTAAGAGTAACGTTATTATTATCTAGCACCAAATATAAATCCTGTAATCCAATTACATCATTAGAATATGGTGAAGTTGATATTTCAATAATAGAACTTCCTCTACTAATCATAGTTGAGGTTATGTTGATTGGATTTAACTTAACTTCACCTTTTTCATAATCAACAGTTCCGATTGATCTTCTAACTATTTGAGTTTGAGTTGGTGATAATAACTTGAACAAAAATAATGTTCCTGTCTGACCGTCACTATTTGGAATGTCAGACATATAAACAGTTCCACTTATATTACTTACAGTGAATCCGCTTGACTTAATATTATATCCTTCCATACTCTTAATATGGAATCTGTTTCCAAAACAAATTTCATACTCAGCAAAAGAATTTAATGAAGCCCTCAAATCTCTCCTCATAACAATAGTTGTAATGTTAGAAGTGATTGATTGATGACTATCGTCAATTATTTTTAAGAATTTGCTATATTTAAATCTAGCCCCAAATTTATTCAATTCTGTTGAATTTGAATATGAATTTATATTGGTACTTGCAATAGACTTTACATAGTCAGCACTTGGAGCCTGATTAGTGTTATAATAGATATTTGAATTCGCTTCAATATAAAGATATTTTAGATCAATAATTTCTGGTATAATACCCGCAACAGAATATTGTTTCAAATCTCTCTTTATATTATCCTTTACCGCGTTTGAAAGAAAAACGCCGTTATACGGTTTAATGCTTATAAAAACTTTTCCGAACTGTGGGGGATTTAATTCTTCTCCGCCAAATGCAGAAACTGATTCTGTCTCTGGATAAACAGTGGGAATTAATGCTTCATAATCTGCAGAAGTAACAGCTCTATATTTTGATGCGTAAATTCGAGTTGCATATTTTTTAATTGATTCGATACTTTCTATTGATTTGCCACCATAACTCTGTTGGTCGAGAGTTAAAAGTGAAACTCCACTTGTAACAACTCTTCCATCCTGATCTATTAATCTTCCACCATAGGTTAGAGAAGAAATTCCATTTGCCTCTTCTCCATCAGTTACAATATAATCAACCTGAATATAATTTGGTTCTTGAAGAGCTTTACCAAAAATTCCATCGCCAAAAATAATTTCATATCTTTCGTCTTCAATTTCTTGAATGAAAAATACTAATGAATTACCATCTACTCCAAAAATTGTATCAGATAAAGTATAAGTTACTGCAGTCGTATCATTGATACTTGATCTTACAGATACTTTAATTAATGAAGAATCAATTTTGGAATTAGTAAGAATAAATCTTTGATCTGGATCAAAAGAGTTTACTGTAAAATTATTTGTAATATAAGTTCCCTGATATACAGTTAAATTGTCAAATGATGCTATATTACCGATTACTGGAACTGTAACGTCTTGTGGTATAGTAAAAGTATATGATTTGTTATTAAAAGACCCTGAGGTGCATACTAACCCCTTCTGAAGGGTTAATGACGTGGGTTGAGTGCTATATGTGCTTGTATCGACAAAGAAAGATATTACTGCTCTTGAGGCTGTATATGATCTTGGAACATATCCAACGTTTCTTGCAAGAGAAACTACATTTTCTCTAAGAGTTGCGCTATCAATAAAAACCTCATTCGATACCATGTTGGCATTGTATGAGGTTATATAAGTGTTATATGCCAAAACATCAATGATAGTTGAGAGATTGGATCCCTCAAAATCATAGTCAGTAAAATTTGAATTCGATCTTAGATAGTCCTTGATCGATGTTTTTATCTGGTCAAAATCTAGATCCGTAAAATTTACTAGTGGCATTTATCTAGTTGGTTGTAATGCGAATGATAATTGTTGGGGTTGTGCATCAATACCAACAATATAATAATTGATGGTGACGTTCATTTCATTATCATCGAAGTTTGGATTTACATCAACACTAATTAAATCCACTCTTGGCTCATAATTGTTGATGACTTCTTCTATTTCTGTTTCAATTGATGATGCAGAAATGTAATCTACCGAATCAAAAAGGATTTCGTTTACTCTCGAACCAAGTAGGGGATCAAAAAACTTTTCTCCTTTAGAGGTAAGAATCAAATTGCGAATAGAACGGGCAATTGCAGTTTCATTTGTCACAGCAATAATGTCATAATTCAGGGGATTTACCTGAAATGACATGCTAATATCTTTAAATGTCTTACTTACCCGTTGTACAGGCATTCGAATATTATAAATCTATCTTATTTATGAGTGGTTCTGAACTAAAATTCTGTCAGAGGAATAGGCTCAGTTCCATAATCCCAATCATCATAGTCCTCATCATTACGAATTTTTTCATGAATTTCATTTTGAACGTGAAAATCATGCTTTTTAGGTGTTAGATCATCATTTGAGATCTCACGAAGCATTTTTTGCTGTCTGATTTTGTCTTCCCAACCGTATTCACTTGACAAATACTGTGTTCCCCACTCATTTTTCATGAAATTTTCATCTTTATCGACTTGTTTGGTCATTTTTTTGCTCCTGATTTGTTAAATCAGAACTTTTTACGGGGTTGCTATCCCGAATTTCTGTGATTTCGTACATAAAATCATCTGATGTTTCAATTTTACGTCTATTTTCTACTGAATATTCGGTCAAATCAATTTCATACCCTGGATTTTTGGTAATTCTGTTCTTCGTCCATGCATCATCATACCATAAAATCTTATTATTGGGATATGCATAAAAGTTTCCATTATCCATTTTGAAGAAGTGAGCACATTTATGTTCTGGCGTCTCACTAAAGTTGGTATTCAAAGTGGATTTTGACTCCCAAGACCAATCAAGAGTAAACAAATAGGTTCCTTCGTTCTTTTCTCCACGATAATTTATCAATTCTGCACGTAAGTTAGCAAGTCTTGAACGTACTTGAACGTCAATATAAGGAGAAAAGCAATCCCACCACATACACTCTTCTAATTTTGGAATTGGTGCATCAGGCTTCCAACAAAACGCATGAATTGGTCTACGAGTCCAGTTGACTCCATTCTCCAGAAATGCCTCAAAGAGGGGTACGTGCTTCTCTAAGGACGCTACGGAGTGTACGTCGCATAAAGTTACCTCTCCATGGCCTTTTTTATGATTAAAAAGAAATTCATTACGAATATAACAAGTAATCGTAGGTAGATTATGATTTAGATATGCCATAAAATAATAAAAAAGACAGGATTATTATTTCCTGTCCTATCTATAAGTATTAACCTTTGCCTTGACCGCGATAACGTTTCTTACGACCATTACGAGAGGTCGCACTGAGAAGAGTTCTTGCCGAGCGCCCTTGGCGAGTCTTCTTCGGGGGACCAGGTTCAAAAAGAGTTTTGCTGCTTCCACCTTTAGCCATTTAAATTTCCTCCAGTTCAATTAAATTAGGATCAATATCATCTCCCGAGAAAAACGATTCTGAGAGATCTTGAAGAACCTCAGTAGTTTCATCAATACTGAGGTTCACATAAATTTTACGCCCTTTATAAAGAATATTATAAAGTTGATCTGCCATTAGATTACGCGAGTTTTTTCGTGCCCGACGCGAATCCGAGGATCGCACCAGATATCAAAGCCCTCATCCTTTGCATCAAGACAGAATGAGACATCTTCTCCACACATATCTTGTACTGCACCAGACTCAAAGACTTGCATCTTCGGAGCAAACCAAGGATACTCAAGATTTTCAAAGACACCCTTCTTAATGAGAACCCATCCAAAACCTGTGTAATCTACAGTGAATGGCTTCTTACGCTTGCTGATCGATTCCACAGTTTCGTGGTTCATGACTCCACCATTCTTGCGGAAATCATCTTCCTCTAACCAATGTGCGACAGAGGTTGTGTGTCCGTCTTCAGTAGCATACCAACCTGCGACAATCTCACGCTCATCTCCTTCTGCAGGAAGAGCCATATCACAGAGCTGCCAGAACTTTTCAGTATTGAATACAATATCACTATCAATCCAAAGTTGATAATCATACTCAAGTCTACCATCCCAAGGAATTTGCTTCGGACCACGGAGAACATTTGCACCTAATACTTTACAACGTGCAAAGTTAACCATGGATGAATAATCTTGAGAGATCTGAATACTCATTCCATTCTGTACTAGATCAAAACAAAGTTGTACGAATGCCTTCAGAAAAATAAAAGAGCATCCACGTCCAGGTAAACAAAATACAATCGATTTACCTTTCATTCTTTCTTTAATTGCACCATAGTCCCAATCTTCTGTAGATCCTGATGGAACTGGGGCTTTTGCTTTAACAGTAAATCCTTTTGCCATAAGAGAAATAAACTTCAGTTCAAATTTTAACAGTCTATATATGCTTTTGTCAATGAGAAGAATTCAAAATTATTTCCTTACTAACAAATAATTCTTCATAAGACAAATCCTCAACACTATAGTCAGTCTTCATTAAACCAACCATATTATTGAGGGTGTTCCATGTTGTTATGAATTCTTCTTCTTTAACTGAATGAAATAAACATCTATCCTTTGCATAGATGTGATAAACCTTTTCCATATGAAAAAAATATCTCCGGAATTTTTTGTGGTGCTCTTAATTTACCACTGCATTATATATCAGTACTAACAAAAATCCAAGGGGGAGGAATATAATTTTTCCCATTGTCTTTGGATATCTGATTAGCCATCCAGCAAATACAACTTTCCAAAAATTCCAATACGGAGTTCTGCGGCGGTTTTTCATATTCATCATACCTTCCGGAAAATTTTTTTGAGATTGATATAATGCTCGCGTTTTGTCACCTCTGTAGGTTAGGGTAGTTATCGATTTTTATAACGGCATCGCGCCCCGCCGCTATAAACAACGCGCCCAAAACACTGCCGAATAAGACTACGCATAAAGTCTAACATATGCGTCCCCCACTGTCAAGCAAGGGACGCACAGTTAACTATCAGAACTCGATGCTATCTGCAGTTGGTTCGTTATAAGAAATCGACTGCTGATTGTCTTCGGTCAGAGTATCCAGGATCTGAAGAATTTCAGTGCCAGTGTTACCTTGAGCCAGAAGAGAAAGCATCACGGACTTAGACATGTTGTGTTGTTTGTTGTTAGTTAGTGTGTGTTGAGTGAGTGTCTTTAAAGGGGCGCATCTCATTCCCCTTTGTTATACCTTACAGGTCGAACACATCGCTATTGATTTGGACCACATTTACCTTGGGGTCATTATACTTAACCCCGTCAGGAGTGCTATCAGAACCACAGTCATTTAGCACTTCTACAAAGTCAACGTAGTTACCAACTTCCATAGCAAGGTTATACAAACCCTCATCATTGTTGATCCACAGAGCAACATTCCAGGTCTCGTAATTCTCCCAACCATTGTACTCAGTAGAGAGCAGATTGTGTTGGAAAGTGGTAGTCATCGTTTGATCGTTGTGCTTATACTACTGGGACACTTTAAAGGGCCCAGTATTAGTTACTCAAGCACTGTGGGGTTACCAACGATCAGGACAGCTGAGATCTTCGACATAAGCTTCGACACGCTCAGCTGGCTCCAACTTGAATACTTTCTCCCAGTCAAGTTGATGCGGGTCGAAGTCATCAAATACTTCAAGATCTAGAGTGACCCTATAACGCTGCTTCTGTGCCTTCTGATAAGCAACCGACATAAGTACGCTCCGAATGTGTTATGAGTGTAGTCTAAGATGCTATGAGGTTTGTGTCAAGGGGTTCTGGGTATTTATGCGGAGGGTGTAGATTTTTGAGCGGGGATTGTGGGGATTTGAGAACCCCGGAGGTTGACAAAGAGAGGTCCTTATGTTATGCTCTCTTAGATCACAAGACTCTGAGGGCTTTACATAAGACTTTAAGGGCTTTATACCGTATCAGAAGAGATTAACCCCACTAATTCTCAACAATAACACCTTATTGATTCTCAATAACTGTTACTTTATTGAGAACAATTAAAACACTCAGCTATAATTAAAAAAGGCTTTTTTAATCCTTTTTATTGTTTTTTTACGTTATTTTGACATAAAAGCATAAAAAAAGACCCCTGTAGATGGGGTCTCTATGTATCATCAATCAAGTG
>Ga0222714_10000812_pt1 | contig 35558 bp, 28 predicted proteins | sample C33_3DmetaG_FD_165048 | JGI IMG/M metagenome (GOLD analysis project Ga0222714, IMG submission 165048) | Estuarine water microbial communities from San Francisco Bay, California, United States - C33_3D | ecosystem: Environmental > Aquatic > Marine > Unclassified | place: USA: California...
TTCGACCCAGGCGCGACATCCTTGGCAAGATCAGGGTAAGACACCGCAATCTTCGTCGCATCACCCGCAAAGTCGTAATCCGTGGTCAAAATGACTTCAGAACCATATTCGAGCATCACCGGCCCGCCGCCGGCGAGCATCCCGGTGCGAATCTCCGGCCCCTTGGTGTCGAGCAAAACCCCACACGTAATCCCAGTATTCGCCGACGCAATTCTCAAATTATCCAACGTCTCTTGATGATACTCATGCGAGCCGTGGCTAAAGTTAAACCGCGCGATGGACATCCCAGCCTTAAGCATCTTCTCCAACACGTCCACCGTACGCGACACCGGTCCGAGCGTGCATATAATCTTCGACTTGAACCCAATGCGCTGGGTATCCTTAGCTCTAAACATCGCCTCTGCATCCTCAACCTCAAACTTTCCCGTACCATTCTCCAACACGTGCTCCGTGCGCCAATCGCCGGCTTCGACGCCGCTCAACTGCATGAGAGACTTCGAGCTCGACAACCCCTTCGACAACCCCCGTCGCGGTTTCTTCGCCACCCGATCACCATCGATCGGATCTGTAGACAAAGCGTTCTTCATCGTTCGAGACCTCTACCGTCGTCCACGCGCGTCGCGCACCGCCTTCAAAAAAGTGCGATTCAAAAAATAATCCAGACACGCTGGCGCGTTCTGACTGTGATCGACCTCGTGCGCGTGCGTGCTCGCGCGTCGTTCGCTCGAAAACCTCACGGGGGATGAGATCAACGCCCAGGCGTGCGTTATCGCGCGAATGTGCGCGCGAGTGTGCGGCGAGCGCGCGACGAACGCCGCGCGACACCGCCGCCGGGACACGGTGAATATGCTTCCAACGCGGTGTCGTACGCGTTTTTGTACTCATAGTCTTACGTCTGCTAGTATACATACGTCGGATGTGGGCCTTAGCTTTTTATGTGGTATTGTTACGTATTAACCGTATACATTAAGCAGTATGTGATATTAGGGTTTAGAATCGAGGTCACGCGGCCGCGCGCGCGCCATTCGACGCCAAACGACGCCGCGCGCGCGCGCGTTCGCCCGACGCCCCGCCCCGATGTCTGCGTGCGCGTGCGCGTTATCGCCCTCCGTGCCGTCCAACCGCGAGTTCGCCTCGAAATCGTCATCCGCGGCGTCATCACCGGCGAGACGCCATCGCCTCGCCTCTCGCGCCGCGCCGGCTCGCCTGTCTCGCGCGCGCATGGCGTCGCCTCGCGCGGCGGCGAACGCCTCGGGGGATGTCACGTACGTCATGGTGAACGGCGTGGCGGGGAAGATGGGGAACGCCACGGCGGTGTCCGTGGTGAGAAGAGATGGGTTTGCGTTGGTGCCGTATTGCTTGACGAATCGCGACAAGAGCGACGCGGATACGAACGTCGAGGGCGTGGTCGTGCGCGGGATATACGTCGGTGAAGGCGGGGAAGATGCCGGTGCGGTGCTTGAACGCGCCAAGGCGGAGTATCCGGGGATGATTGTTGTGGATTATACGTTGCCGGAGGCGGTGAACGCGAACGCGGCGTTGTACGTGAAGCACGGGACGCCGTTCGTGATGGGTACGACTGGTGGCGATCGGGAGACGATGTTGGCGAATGTGAAAGCGAGTGGGACGTATGCAGTTATTGCGCCGCAGATGGGTAAGCAAGTTGTGGCGTTTCAGGCGGCGATGAAGCTCATGGCGGAGCAGTTTCCCGGCGCGTTTGAAGGGTACACGTTGACGGTGACCGAGTCGCACCAGAGCTCCAAGGCGGATACCAGTGGCACGGCCAAAGCCATCGTGGCGTCGTTTAACGATTTGGGATGTGGGTTTGATATCAAAGACATCGAGCTCGTGCGTGATGTACCGAGTCAAGTTGGGAAGATGGGCGTACCGGAGGAGTATTTGCTCGGGCACGCGTTTCACACCTATCGTTTGACGAGCGCCGACGGAACGGTGTCGTTTGAGTTCCAGCACAACGTGTGCGGGCGCAGTATTTACGCCGAAGGCACGGTCGACGCGGTTGGCTTTTTGAAGCGCAAAATTGAGGCGAAGGATTCGCAAACGTTGTTCGACATGATTGACGTGTTGAAGGGTGGCGCCATGGGTGAGTGGAGTAGCTCGAAAAAGTAACAAATTTGGTTGATAATACATACGTACAGCGTTCGCACAAGCGGCATTTATGATGATTCTACTTGCAACTATTACTATTACTAATCACACGCGTCCACCCACGCACTAGAGCGCGTTTCCCGCGCCACCTGGACCGAGTCGCACGAGTCCGCGGTCGGCGTCTACGGTCATCGAACGCAAATTCATCAGCGCCGACAACCCGACGAATATGACGTGGAAGTCACCATTTTCCACCCCTGGCCACGGAACGTCAATGGGTGACACTATAAACAAGCACGATTTACGGCACGCGCGCAGTGATGAACCAACGACGAGGTCTTCGCCCGTGGTATCCGTGAACCACATGTGCGTCTCAAATGCGCCGAGGTTGAAATCGCTGTCGTCAAACAACTGCCGCGACACCAACATTCCAGTCGTTCCGGAATCGAACACGCAATAAATTGGTTTCGACGACGCATACGGTTCGCCATTGATCCATAAACTATCGCACAACGCGGCGTAGTGAAACACTGGCGCGCCGTACGGGCGTAAATCCACCATTCGAAGCGTCCCGCGCTCGCGTTCGTCAACCAGCGGCGCTCGGCTCAACGTCAGGCACTCTTTGACAAAATCGAGCTCAAAGCTCACCACATCTGTTTGCTCCAGAAACGTTGGACGAATCCATCGTTGCCGCTGTTTCACCAATCCGAGAAACGGCGCCACGCCGCGCGCGCTGCCTCCTCGATTCCGAACGTCATCCGTCACTCCGATGACCATCTCTCGAAACACAAAGTCTCCCACGGCGACGTCATTCGCGGCAAACCATCCGGTGATGCCGTCAATTTGCAACCCATACGTTTCATACGTGTCTTCAAACGCCGAAAACGACACATCACTCGGGCTCACGGCGCCCCAATACGCGCCGACGTCGTCGTCAACCGCCGACGCCGACGTCGCGCGCCTCGTCGTCACGAATGGGCTCCCAGTATCCACCACCGCGCGACACGCCGCGGTGCCGACGGTGAAGTCGGCGACGTACGTCCCACCCTCGAGCGTCATGGGCACGCGCGTCGTCGTCGACGTCGACGTCGTTGGCTTGCGCGCTTCGGCGAGCTGCGCGCGCAGCGAACCGGCATCCAACGCGCGCGCGGGCGCCGCTCCGGCGAGCGCGAGCCACGATACGACGTCCCGTCGCGACGGCGCACTGCGCGCGATCACCGCCGCGCGCGCCGGCGGCGGCGCCACCGCGATGACGCCGCCGACAACGCCGACAACGCGCGTCATTGTGAGGCGCTGAGGCATGGCGTCGTCATCGAATGCGCTCATGGACGCGTTCGGCCCCGCCGCAGAGGCGGCGATGACGCACTCGACGTCGAGTGTGGACATGAATGACGTGTTTTCGTTGCGCAAGGTGCGTTTCTAGGGTCCGGCGACGAATGGATGACGATTGATGCATTAATCAGCCGACTGACAAAACAAACTCTTCCGCGCGCAGCCTAAAGACGTGCAGTCGGGCATAACCTCGGGGTTGAGTTCAATAGGCAAGTCTATCGGTTTAGGCGTCGCTGGGCTCATCGCGGCGCCGGTGATTGGCGCAAGAGAGGGTGGAGTTTCTGGATTCGTAAAAGGCGTCGGACTCGGGCTCGCGAGCGCCGTGACGCTGCCAGTCGTGGGCGTCTCCGTGGGTGCGGTGCAGATTGTTCGCGGCGTGGCAAATACCCCTGAGGCTGTACAGGCGGCGTTTGAGGGTAAATCTTGGGACAAGAAGACGCGTTCGTGGTATTCACATTCGTTGCGCGAGGACGCGGTGACGCTGGGCGAGACGAGTGACGAGGAAATTTTCGCACGCGCGCAAAAGCGCGCCGAGGCGCGCGGTACAAAGGCTGGCATGGAGGGTTTGTTTAGTGATGGCGCGTTCGATGGGGGTGACGGCGCTGGCGGGGCGAAGAGACGCGTGAAAGAGACGGAGTACTACGACGCCCTCGAAGTGGGCACCGAAGCTTCGGCTGGAGAGATTAAACGCTCCTACTACTTGCTCGCGCGTAAGCTGCACCCCGATAAAAATCCGGGCGATCCCGAGGCGAATGCAAGGTTTCAGAAGATTGGCGAGGCGTATCAGGTGTTGTCCGACGCGACGTTACGGAAAAAGTACGACGCGCAAGGTCGAGAGGCGTTGGGTGACGCCCACACGTTTATCAATCCTTCGGCGTTTTTCTCCATGCTGTTTGGAAGCGACGCGTTCGAGGGATATATTGGTCGATTAAAACTCGCCACGCTGGCGCAAGCTGGCACGGATTTAACCTCGGATGAGATTGATTTGTTACAAAGGCGCCGCGAGGCGAGATTGGCGATAAAACTCGCCGCCATGTTGGATGTGTACGCGGATTTAGGTTCGGCGCCGAGCGGCGCCGAGCCTCGAGCGATGGACGATAAAGAACGCGCAGAAGCATTTTTAAGCACGCTCAAGCCCATGGTGGATACGCTGGCGGATAAATCATTCGGGCTCGTGCTACTTAAAAAGATTGGCTGGATGTACGAAAAGGAGGCGGAGAAATTTTTGAATGATCCCGTCGCGGGCGCCGGAACGTGGCTGGATCTGGGTTTGCGCTCCACCGGCGTCTCCATGCAACAGCGCACATCGACGTTGCAAACGAAATTCGCCGCGCTCAAGGCGGGCGTAAACGTATTCACCACGGTGCAAAGTTCAGAAAACGACGTCGCAAACGCTAAAAACGAAGAGGAAGCCGCGGAATTGCGAGCAAAGCAGCAAAAAGATATCCTCCCGCACGTCCTCGACGCGCTATGGAACGCGAGCGCGCTGGATATCGATTCCACGACTCGTCACGTGTGTAACAAATTGCTACACGACACCAGCGTCTCGATGGCTCGTCGCGTACTTCGCGGCAAAGGGCTGTACTTGCTCGGCAAAATGTTCCAAGAGGCGACGTCGTCAAACGAGGCGGAGACAGATTCGATGCAAACGTTTGAAGACGCGCTGCGCGCGGCGTTTGCGCCCAAGGATGCCGACGACGACGAGGCACCTCGTCGTGATAGATAAGACTGTAATGCGTAAATGTACAAAAATGCAACATGCTATGCGCGCAACGACGCTCAACGAATAGTAGAAATAATAATAAAGTGCGCAGCAGATACACCTGGGCCGTCTTAAACGATAGACTCGTGCACTGGTTTGATCCCGTTTGCCGTGGGACGACCTGCGAGTTTATCGGCGACAACCATGGCGCTCAATTTGCCGCTCAGAATCGCGCCCTCCATCGAGCCGAGGAACTTTTGCGACGTGAAATCACCTGCGAGTGTAAAATTTCGAATCGGCGTCTCTTGTGACGGGCGAAACTTGTTACGCCCAGGAACAGCGGCGTAGACCGAGCGCGGAGTCTTTACGATGGCGTGCTTGATTAACTTCGCTCCATCGTCGACGCCGAGTTCGTTTGGAAACAATGTTTTGAGTTCGTTCATCGTCGCCTCGACGATTTCGTCGTCGCTCGCGGCGATCCAGTTCACGTCTGAACCTGCCTCTTTGCTGCACGGCGCGAACACGAGTTCGAGCATTGACCGGTCGGGGTTTGAGTACTCGTCGCAACACTCAGACATGTCGGCGTAGACGCTCAAGAGCGGCGAGCGACTGAATACTAACCCATCGTATGGAAGAAGTTTGCGATCAAACCACAAGTGCACGTTGATCACGGGTATACCTTCCAGTTCACGAAGTTGCTTGAAATATGGCATCGACTTCCAAGCCTCGGGGAGCTTTAACTTCAACGCGTCGACCGGCATGGCGCTTACGTAATGGTCGGCGGTTAAAATTTCTCCGTCGCGCATCTTCACGCCGGCGACGCTTCCATCGTCAGCCAATAATATTTCCTGCATCGGTGCGTCCACGCGCACCGCTCCACCACCAACTTTCACAATATGCTCCGCCATGGGAGCACACAAACGATCAGGTTGATTCCCATCTAAAAACGCCGTCTTACTCCCGTGCGTCTCGTTGATGAATCTGTTCATCGCCGTCAGAATAACTGTCATGGACAGCTTATCCGCGTCGATGAAATCGAGCGCCTTACCCATGGCTATAAACAACTCGTCCCGCACGCGCTTAGGCATCCAATTCTCCCGCATCCATTGCTCCACGGATTTCTCATCCTGCGCGTCAATATACTCTTGTCCGCTAATCAACATCGGTACCAGCGGCGCCCCGGTGCGTAGCTTATCCGTCCAGCTCAACATTTTATCATTCGTTAAAATCGCATACGCCATGTTAAACGGCGCCGGCAGCCCGTCGGGAAACTTAAATTTCGTAAACTCCCCGGGCGAATCCTTCATCGCAAACGTCATGCTGTGCTCTTTCCATTGTAAACGGTCTTCGATGCCAAGCTCGGCGAACAGGTTCATGGCGTTTGGATACGCGCCAAAAAAGATGTGCAACCCAGTCTCTATCCAATCTCCATCGGCGTCTTGCCACGCGCTCACCTTGCCGCCGAGCATCTTGGCGCGCTCGATGACCGTAGGCGCGTGGCCGGCGTCGCTCAGGTACTTGCCGCACGATAACCCAGCCAAGCCGCCGCCGATGATGAGGACTGTTTTCTTTTCGTGCGCGGGCGTTCTCGAGGCGTTGGCGGCGAGCGCGGCGCTCAGTTGCTTGGCGGCTTGGTAGTTTGCATTGCTCGGGACGTCGAGGTTCGGTTTTGGGCGCCGCGGCGCGCGCGAGCGCGGCGTCGCGGTGGCGGCGGCGGTGAGACGCAGCATGCGAGGCGAGATGTGTGGAAGGGCGTAGTGTACACGCGTCGTATTGACAACGGGGGTGCTATGATGCTCGAGCGGGTTTGCGCTCAATCTTTTGCTTGATGCGCGTGACGTACTTTTTGATAGTTTCGTCACCGTACTGCGTGAGGTTGTCTAAGAGCGGTTCTAGGTTTCTCGACGTGAGGCGTTCTTTGCACACGCGATGGGTGCACATGTTGCCGAGCGAGAACAAGGCAATCTTCAATGGGCTTTGGGAATCCCCAGCGGCTTCGCTGAGGGCGTTTGGTGAGGCGATGAGGTTGATCAACGCGTCCATGGCGCCTGAGTTGACCATTAAGTCGCACAAGACGTTGGAATTGCGGACCAAATTGCCGAGCGCGGCGGCGGCGTTTGACCGCGTCTTGGGCTCCTCTTGCTCGTCGAGCAAATGCACCAATGGGTCTACCGCTGCAGTGAGCGGACCGTAAAGCGCATCTGAATGGAACGCGGCGTTACCAATGGCAAACGCGGCGAATTTCCGCGTCGTTCGATCGCTGTCGCTGCATCGTTCGATGAGCTTTTCGAGCGTCTTGAATTCACGGAATTCGTCGTAAAAGTAGGCGTCGTGTCGACACACATTGCCAAGGGTATTACACGCCCGCGCGCGCACGTTCGGATCTGGATGATCGAGAAGTTCAGTGATTATTTGCGTCACATCGGCATCGTCAATGATCGTGTAGTTCCGTGCGCTCATGCGAGCGAGCTGGGTCAAGGTGACAAGCCAGTCGACGACGATTTGCGCGTTGTCCCGCGACTTGAGCACTCGTCGGCACAGCGTAGCGTCTAAGCCCCCGTTCGTCATGAATTCAGCCGCAAACGACGGCGAGACCATGACAAGACGGCTCGCCAACGCAATGGGCGCCGGCCAAATATCGCGTGGCGACGTTCGTAAACGTGAAATGATTGTCTTCATCACCTGGCGTTCACTCACGATGGCTTGGTATCTCGGCATCGCCGCCGCCGTCGCCTCGACGTTCATCTCATTCGTGAGCATGTAGTTGAACGGATGCAAGATCAAATTTGCCGCGGGTTCTAGCGTGACGTCATATACAACGTCGTCTTTCACCGTCTTGCCTACTTTTGTAAACGCCGTGAGCGCCAAGCACATCGCCTCGCATACGCCAATGTCGAGCATCGTCAACACCGGATGCGTCGTCTTCGAACTCAACAAAGGAATCATAGCGCGCATAATCGCTGCGCTCAATTCTGCATTTTCTGAAGTGATGCTTCGCTTGGACGTTTCGTCGACTAAAATGGCGGCTAAAATGCGCGCACCATCCGCCGACATGGCTTGCTCACGGACGTCGTCTGAAGTCTCAGTGACGATTGCAAGCAATTTGGCCGACAGAGTCTTCGTCGTCGCGCTTCTAATAAGCTTCTGCGTCGCATCGCTTTTCATCGATAACGTCACCGCGACGTACGACGTTAACGTTCCTATCTCGGTGGCAGCATACAACGCTCGGCACGTTTCCGTCGCCGTCGCCGCCGAAGATGATTTCCCCAACGCCTGGCACAGCGCGTCGGTGACGCCGCCGCCTCGCTGACCGGGCGGACCCAACGCCACGCGCGTGCCCGAAAGCTCGGCACTCACACCACGCGTGATCGCAGCTTCAATTGCGTCTGCGATCGCGCGTGCCGCGGCGGTGCTTACGATTTCCCCGACGTCTCGTTGCGGGTACAAGAGAAGGGTGCCGAGCAGCGTCAAATACGCGCTCAACCCCAGCCCACACCACGGTGATAACCCATCAGGTGCGGCAATCGCGGCTAAAACTGTGATTGCGAGCGCCAAAAGCTCGGGTTGCGGCGGGTCTTTCGCGCTCGCCGCCGTTTTACACGCCGCAATGACCGCCGCGGGCAGGTCCTTGGCGACGGCGCTCGACGTGCCGCCCGCCGACATGGACGCAGATCTCGGGACGTTTAGCATCGCTAGCGTCGTGCGCAACGCCGATGCGATGTCAGCTATCTTTGGTGGTTTGGCCTCAACTTTCTTTGCGGCTAGTGTACGATTGGAGATGTAACTCGGGAGGAACTTGTTGGGCTTTATCGGCTGCAACGTGTCCAAGAGCTTTGACAATGCCCCGCGGTCGCGTCGCAATCCGGCGGCACTCTCCACAGACTTACGTGCCATGTCTTCGAGCTCGCGCAACCCTTCGCTAACTTGCTCCAAGCTCGACGCCGTCGTTGGCCCGCCGGTGCGCGCGCCGTGCGCACCGCCCGCACGCCTCGGACGGTCGCTGGACTTTGTCGGCGTCTTGTGCGGCGCAGCGGGCGCGTCTTCGCCGGCGGTGCTCGCGACGTCAGCCTCTACATCATCACGCGCACCATCCTTGCGCACGAAAGGATGGTCGAGCAATGATGGCCATTGCAAGCGCTGCGCGGGCTTTTTATTCAACAAACCTTGTAAAAACGATTTGAACGATGGCGACATGTTCTCTGGCCACTTGAGCGGATCCTTGACAATTTTCTGAATCAACGAATAAATGGAATTCGTGTAAAACGGCGGCTGTCCAACGTAGAGCTCGTAGAGAATGACGCCAACCGACCACAAATCTACCGTCCGGTCGTACGGCTGCTCTTGCACGAGCTCTGGCGCCATGTACAGCGGCGTGCCTTTAATCGACGTCATCACCAACGACGACTTGCTCATGGACCGCGCAAATCCAAAATCACACACCTTCACCACCCTATCGGTCCCTATCAATATATTCTGCGGCTTCAAATCTCTATGTATAACTCTATTCTCATGCAAGTAATGCAACGCATCGATCAACTGTATGGCAATCTCTCGCACTTCCCGTTCGGGCAACGACGCGTCGTGCTCCAACACGTCGAACAGTACCCCTTGCGCGAATTCCATCACCACCACAAACTCCATCGCCGTCTCAAACGCATCCAGCATCTTAATCACATTCGGATGATCGAGCGTTTTCATGATATCAATCTCACTTCGAAGCGATCGTAGATCCTTTTCGCTCTTCCCGTGCTTTGGAATGAATTTCATCGCGCACGCGCGACCGGAATATCTTTGTCGCGCCTGAAACACCTTTCCAAACGACCCTTCGCCCACGGGGCGAATGATGACGTAATCATCTAACGCGGTTTTACTCTCCAGCGGCGCTGGCGCGTCCACGAGCGCGGTGGCGGGCGTCGGGGACGCCACGGCTGTGCTCATACGGGTACGAGTGATCTCGGTCGCGTTCGAGTCGTCGCTCGCAGCAGCGCGGACCGCCGTCGGCGTCGGCGTCGGCGTTCGCGGAACTGGTTGAGTCTTTCGCGCGCGCGTGCGCGAGAGTTCGCGCGCGACGACGCGTGCGCCGAGGTGTGCGGATTGAATTTTGGTTGAGTTTTGAGCTTGTTTTTTTTTAATTTTTGGCTCAGCTGTCGTCCGCGCGTCATCGACGTCTTTGCGATTGGATTGCGCGCGAATGATATGAAACAAATGTGCTGTTACAATGAAGGCGATGTGCCATGATTATGGGCGTGCGAGGTTATCGTTTTGGCTTACCTTTGCCGCGAGTGGTGGATCGACCTCGGCCGTTTTTGCCACCTTTGCGTTTTTCCGCATTCTTTTGACCGCGCGCGTCGGCGAGTTGACGCTTGTCGACGCTCGGACCGCCGGCGTTGCCACGGTGGTACTTGCGCGCGACGACGACTTTCCGGGGCTTTTTAATCGCTCCGCTCGTGCTGCGACGGGCGCGGGCGAAGACGCGCTCGATTTCTTTGGCTTTGGAGACGTCGGGGACGTCGTCTTGCTCGATGATGCTCGCGGCTCTGTTGCGCGCTTGAGCAATTTTAGCCTCGGCCCGTTTCTTCTTGCGCCACTTAGCCTCGGCGACTTTCTTAATGGGGCGCGTGTTTACCGCAGCTAACGAGGCTTTCGCTTCGGCGAGCTCGGCGGCGGTGTATTGCGGCACGGGCTTCATAAATTTGCGCTCATCCTCGGCAAACCAGTCGGGGACGTCGTCGTCGTCAAACGCGTAGCGGTTGTACCCATCTTCAATGAGCTCTTCGCGTTCCTTCTTGTTGATCATCTTCTTTCCTAAAGCCAGAATACGCGCGCGCGTGTCGTCGGATAATTCATCAACCTCAGAGTCGTACCCAAAGCCTCCCGAGTCGGATTCCGAGCCGCTTGACACGTCGCGCTCCGCCGGGGCGACTTCAAAACCATCATCCCCGCCACTAGCCTTCTTTCTATTCTTCTTGCGCGTGGTTTCGTCATCGGACTCATCATCATACGTGCTGTCGCGCTTGGTGTTGGATTTGGATCTCGCCGCTTCCTTAGCCTGAGCCTTTGAAGCCTTGGCCTCCTTCGCCTTGGCGCGTAAATCGTCAAAGTTGTCCTCGTCGTCTTTGGATTTCTTCTTTTTATCCTTCTTCGTCTTTGGCTTGACCACGGGCTCGTCCTCTTCGTCGTCATCGTCATCGCTATCCATCGAAGGCTTCGCCGCCGCTTTGGGCTTGGTGTCACTCGCGAACAAGTCATTTGCAAACCACATCTTCGCCGCAGCCGAAGCGCTCTTACCGGCGGGCTTGGAGCCGTCGCTCACAACGAGAGGGTTGGCCTCATGCTTCGCCTTTGATTTTTTACCCTTGGGTGCGTCAGCGTCGTCGTCTCCATCATCCCACTCGAGCTCATCGTCGTCAGATTTGAATTCGTCATCTGCTGGATCGCTCAAGTCAGATTCAGAACCGCTTTCGTCCAATTCACCCGCGCCGAGTTCGGTGCGTTTGTCGCGCCCCTTGCTCACCTCGGTAAATTTATCACCCTTCTTCGTCCTACGTGCCTTATACATGGCCCACATGTCATCGACTTCCTTATCTAATCGCCGCTCGTCCACTTCGCTATCAGAATCTTCGTCGGATAACCCTTCATCTGGGTCTTCGTCGCTGTCGTGCGCGGCGTCAATCCCGGGCGTCGGTGCCTTGGACACTGTATCCAAAGCCCCTTTCGTCTTGATACGAGCCAACGAAAACAAATCCATTTCTTGGTCTACAATTGCTTCACCTTGCGTGGCCAAACCGCGGGCGACACGAAGCCGTTCTTTCTGCTTAATCTTAGCCTTTTTCTTCTTGTCCCGTCTCGCCGACGCGTCCATGGCGTTCTTCAACTCGCTCATTTCATCTAAAAGCTGATCCTTTTCGTCGTCGCCGTCGTCTTCTGCGCCGTCGTCGTCCTCGGCGTCATCTTCATCGGAGTCCTCCTCATCGGACTCGTCGTCTGATGAAGCCTCACTGTGACCTCGACGGCGTTTCTCCTTGGATTTCTTTTCTAAACCCGCTTGCTTGCGAATCGTCAAGCGCCAACGCAACAAGAGCTTGAAATCAGCCTTGCCGAGAACGCCGAGATCACTCACTAATGCGCGGATTTCATCCGTCGTGGCTTCGTGGTTATCGAGATCCATCCAACCATCCTTTGGGGGTACCATACCTTTACGACTCTATGCGCGGGGTAAAACGTTTGAGGGTCAGTGACTCGTTCGCGGCGGCGCGGCGCGTGAAAAAAAGTAAAACGAAAAGCCAGCCAAGTTTCAGATGGGTAAACGGCATTGTACTATAGGATTTGTTTCAGCAGGGGCTCTGACCTCCCTTCAAACAAACTGTGAAGCTGTATCTTCATAAACTTGTTGTGGCTTATCGCTCTGGGGGAGAAAAATAAAGGCGAAAGACGTCAGCGCGGCGCGCGTACCTCGCCGTCTAAAATAAACTGATGATGCATCCCCAACATCTCTCCGGGCTTGTCATTCACGATGAAATCCTCCGCAGCGCATTCTTTGTACAACGTCACCGCACCATCGGCGTAACCGCTTCTATTGCGCTTGTGTTTGCCGTTGTCCTTGGTGACGTCGAGCGGCTGAATCTCTGCTTCGGTATCCGCAAACAAGTGCTTGGAATCAAGCAGTCGCGGGTCAATCTTTGTCGGCGCCAAATAGCCGATGCACACGACATAAATTTCCGCCGATGTCCCACGCGACGCCACGGGTTTGGTGCTCTCCACTTTTTTAAACAATTGCTGAAACGCGTACAACAACGCGTGGTACTCTGTGCTCCGGAAAACCTTCGTCACAAACCAACCACCAGGGGCTAAAAACTCCGTCGCCAATCGCAACGAATCCAACGTCAGCGCTGCTTGCGTATAACTTTCCTTGGCAAAGTTACCCCCGACGTTTGGCGCACCATCGTGAATGACGACGTCGTATTTTAATCCCTCTGGCGTCGCCCGCTTCAACGCCGCTCGACAGCTCTGCGTCGTAATATCTTCAACAATCGTCGTCACCCCACGAATCGGGCGAATCGGCGCTAAATCCACGCCAACGATCGTACTACTCATGGGCATGTATTTCTGCGCCACCTGAAGCCAACCTCCCGGGGCGGCGCATAAATCCATGCACGCGCGCGCCTTGCTCAAAAAGTCATACTTTCTATTCAGCTGCACGAGCTTGAACGCCGCGCGCGAACGAAACCCTTGCTCCTTGGCGAGGTAGTAGTATTTATCTACGGCATGAAAACACATCTTGCGTCAGCGCGCGCGTCTAGATCGCATCGAGCGAGGGCGAGAACGCACGAGAATGCGATCGCTAGGTAATGGCGGCGGCGGCGGCGGCGGCGCGTTTCGCGCAACGATTCCGCGCGCGCACGCGCTCGCCTCGCGCGTGTGGATCGACGACGCACCTAAACGATGTTTCCCTTTGGCTTTGCGAGCCATGGTGGGCGCGGGTGGGCGCGGGTGGGCGCGGTGGCGCGCGGTGGTGTGAGGCTTGGTTGGCTTTCGGCGCCGGCGTCGGCTCGAGCCGCGCGGGACGCGTCGTCATGTCACATACGCACGCGCCATCGAGCGCGAAGACGAACGATATGCGTGCTAGAATTTCTATCGTGACAATTAATGCGTGCCTAGGCGTCAGCCGCGTCTAGATTGACGGCTGATTTTCGCGTACGTTCGGGTTTGGGCGGCGCCGGCACGCCGAGCGCCGCCGCGTTTCTATCTATAAATCTCCCGAGTTCGTTCAGCTTGACATTCAACGCCTTGGCGTGGTCGTCTGAAGCGAACGCGTGCGGCGAGACCATATCTGGAAATTTAGCGAGTAAACGCAAGAGATGAAGCGCGCCAAACACCTTTGACGGCGTCTGCGCTTTGGCGACGTGCCATTCATCCTTGTACAACAGAGACGCGTAAAACGTATCATTAAACGCGTCTTCAATCCCGCGCACGATCGCTCGCATCGTCTCCAACGACTTGGGTGACTTTGCTTTCCCCGCCTGTTCCTCTGTGAATCGCGTGAGGATGTCAGAAACGCTGACGTCAACCCGCGGCGTCGCGCGCGGCTCGTCGCCTCTCGATTCCTCGTAGTCGTTCGCCAACGTCTTATTCAACGTGGCTGATAAATTCACCCGTAACGTGCGCGCCTCGATGACGTCTGCGGGTAATTCAGACACCACAGTCACTGGTCCGTCTTGAGCCGCCGCGATGTGGGCGGCGACGCGTTTCCGCGGCTCGGCCGCCGTCGTCTTTATCTTTGACGTCCTCGCGGCACCACTCTGCGGTCTTTTCGCCGCCTTGGTCGCGCGCTTCGCCGTCGCCTTGGTCGCGCGCTTCGCCGTCGCCTTGGTCGTCGCACGCGCTCGTGCGGTCTTTGTTACCGTCTTCGTCGTCTTCGCCGTCGTCTTCCGCCGCGCCGTCGTCGCTTTCGTCGTCGCTTTCGTCGTCGTCCGTGTGCGTTTAAACGCGCTCTGCATCTTCTCCGTCGTTCCCGTCGCCGTCGCGCGCGTGCCGTCGCGCGCGCGATGCGTCACCGCTCGCGCGTCGCGCGTCGCACCCATTCCCACGCCGCCCCGCCAGTCGTCGCTCGGTCGCGCGCGCGCGCGACGAGTTGTGGCGCGATGCGTTTGAAAACAGTTGAGCTGTTGCGCGCACGTCATTCGCCGACGCGCGCACCGCCGACGCCGCCGATACCGCCGCCGCTCGCGCGCGCGATCGCGCGCGCACGTCGTCGCACGCCGCCGCGGTCGCGTCGCGCGCGTCGAGGACGCGCGCGCAGAGCGTACGTCATCGAAACGTCGCTTGGCGCGACGTTTCGCCTCAAACGTCATGGATGACGCGAAGCGCGCGTTGCGCGACGCGTGCGCGCGGCGCGAGCTCGCGCGCGCGCGCGTCGAGGAGGCGATGACGCGCGCGTCGCGAGCGCGCCACCGCGCCGCGAGCGCGCGCGAGGATGTCTTCGCGCGCGCGTCGTACGCGTCCCGAGCCGAGGCGCTGACGCGACGACGCGAGCGCGCCGAACAGCTTCGTCGCGCGCGTGACGCGCACGCAAACGCGGCGAATATGGAGGGTGATATTTTGGCGCAGCGCGAGCGCGCGCTGGCGCGGGCGAACGCGCGTTTGAGCGACATGGAGCGCGCGGCGTTTGACGTGGAGGTGCCTTGCGCGCTCGCGACGGCGGAAAGCGCGCTTTCGAGCGCGCGTCGCGCGTGCGATGCGGCCGTTGCGCGCGCGATGCGGCATTTGCGTGCGTTAATGCCTATTACGATTCAGAACGGCGCGCCAGGGGCGGCACCGAGAGGGATACGGGCGTGTGAATTTTGGATTCCAGACGCGCGAGACGCGGATGGATTTGACGCGCGAGAGCTTGCGGCTGGTTTAGGCGTATTAATGCACTTTAGCGCGCTCGCGTCGCGATATCTCGACGCTCCAAGGCTCCATCGCGGCGCGCACGCCGGGTCGGAGTCGTACGTGTGGGCACCGACTTCGGCGTGGGACGACGCGAGCGGTTCGGCGTGGGAAAATCGCGGCTCGGTGCACGTGCGGGACGTGCCTCCGGCGAATGCAACGGAGCGGTTTCCATTATTTCTCCCGCGCGCGCTCGTCGAAGGTTCGCATGGTGATCGCACGGGCGTCGAGCTCAAAGAAAGTCGCATGAGACTCAAGGCGGGGATTCGGTTATTGACGCGGTCGGTGGCGGCGATGTGCGCGCACCAATGCCGAGCGCTCGGCGTCTCGGCTCCGGATGAGTACGGACCCTTCGCACAGTTATGCGCGTTGACCGTGGCCGTGGCTCGTGGTCAAGATACGATGAGGATGACGGTACAACAGACACTGCCGCAATCGGTGCCGACGCCGGTGCACGTGCTACACAACTCGACGAATAGCGCCGGTCCCGAGCCGGATGGGACGCACGTCTCGAACGCCATCGCCGACGCCGCGCGTTCGAGCATCTTCAAACGACGCACGCCGTCACCGCGACCGACGACACCGACGTTGAGATGGCCATGGGACCGCAGACGCGTATCCATGGACCTCGATGAAGATGACTTTGGAAATCTGGAAGGCGGTTTGTTTGACGTCGACGTCGACGCGACGGGCGTCGAACATTGGTCCCGCGAGCACATCGTCTCTTCGCACAAGTCAACGCGGTCAACACGAACGTTCCCAGAGCCATCGCTGAGGAGTTTAGTGCTCCCACCACCGCCGAGCGAGATAGACGACACCGCGCAATGGGAAGCGGCGCATTTCGACAATCGATAGCACGAAGCGCTGAGAAGCGTTTTTCGGTTATACCAACATCTCTGTACACCAGCACTGTAAGTTACATTCAATCAATTACTGTACATTTCTAAGAGATTATTCTACATCGATTTTTTCGCCTTTGCGACGAGGTCATCAAGCATCTTGCGCACCGCCGCGCGCGTATCCTCCATCGAACATCCGGTTTCGACGACGTACGTCGCTCTCGCGCGCTTCTCCGCGTCGGGCGTTTGCCTCGCCACGATCGCCTTAAACTTCTCCTCCGTCATCCCCGGCCTCGCCAACACTCGAGCGCGCTGTATGTCTTCACTTCCCGCGCTCACGACGCAAATCGCATCGAACGCACTCTCGTATCCCTTCTCAAATAACAACGGAATGTCAAAAGCCGCGACGACGTCCCCGGCGTCCTCGCGCGCGCGTTTAAACTCCTCCCTCGCACGTTCGACTAAGGGATGTATCGCCGCCTCAAGAGCGGCCATTTTGGCGTCGTCTTTGAGCACGATCGCCCCGAGCGCGGCGCGATCGACGTCGCCAGTGGATGCATCGAGCGTCGAATCGCCGAAGAGCTCCGCGACGGCGCGCGCGCCCGCGCCATCCTTTGCATACAAATCTCGCACCACCTGCGCGCGCAACCGCGGTCAGTCATTCATACAGCGCGCATGACGAATCGCGCATCGCGCGTACCTCATCAGCATCGAGCACTGCGACGTTCATGTCGCGCAACATGTGCGACACTGTAGATTTTCCCATGCCAATCGACCCGGTGAGTCCGAGCGCGACGAGCGCGCTCGGGCGCGTCGAGCACGCCATGCGCGCGCGATGTGCGATGCGACGCGATGTACGCGTGCGTGCGTGCGTGCGCGACGCGTGCGTACCGAGCAAAGTCGCGCGCGACGACATGTGCGGGAGCGAGCGAATGATTCAGTTTTTTTTTGACTTTTTTGTTTCATTTTTTGTGTGTTCATTTCAAAGCTAAACCAACTCCATCATCGTCATCTTGTGCCGTCTCAACGCGTCGAGCGAGTCTCTATTTTTTCGAGAATCCCAACCCGTTGTCCTCGGCGTAGCGCTCCATGAAACGCATGAATCGGTTCCAGTCGGCTTCCGTCTTCATGACGTATCGCGCCTCGATACCGCTCGGCTTGCCGTTGATAAACTTCGCGTTCACATCCACGGTGCTCATCTCGCCCTCCGAATCGGTCAAAAACATCCCAGTAATATCGCCTTGGCCGCTTTCGAACACATCGGGCTCGGCAAAGATGAAAAACGCGGTGCCGTTGGTGCCATCCTTGCTTCGCGTGAGCTTGACTTCGGGCACCGAGGTTTCGTTTTGTCCCTTGACAAACTGAATCGACGTCGTGCCGGCGCGCGTGACCGTGCGCATAGACCGTGCGGCGGCGGATTTCGTCGATCGCGCGCGGTGGAGCGCCGGCGCGGTCGCGTACGCCGTGGTGGCGCGTAAAGAGTGCATCGGTGAAAGTGGTGACGTCAGCGGTGTGAAAAAGCGACGCGTGAAGGCGTGCGTGCGTTCGCGCGCGAGGACGAGCGAGATGCGGTGCGTGCGCGGTGAATGCGCGTGCGACGGCGTGTGCGTGCGGTGTGTCGAGGCGCGAGAGAGCGACTGCGGCGGGATGTGACGGCGCGGTGCTCGCGTGGTGTGTTTATCCACACAGGTCGACGGCGGGACGCGGAGCGGAGGCGAAATGAAATGAATGTGATGCGTATGTCTATGAATAGTAATGCTGCGTGTAATGCTGATCTAATCGCGCGATTTCACTTGTTCTTGAATCTTATCGAGACGCTTGGATAGTCGATCGAATTCGCGGGATGTCTTCTTATCGACGACGTTTGATTTATCCGGGACCAAACCCGCCGGACGACCCGGGCCAGAGCTCAACAAGTTGCGTTCGATTTGTTCAATCTTTTGTTCGATGGTTTTCACTTCCTTGGAGACGAAAGATTCAGCCTTGACAAAGTCATTGGCGACGAGCTTTTCGATGAGCTTGGCCTCCTTGGCTAAATCCTTTTCGATGACGACGGCGTCGTCGGCGAGGGTGTCCAAATCTGTAGGCTTTGTGAGCCTCAACTCAGGCGCGGGTTTACACGAGTTGTCGGTGATGACAAAGTCGCTCCATTTGACGCCAACCTTCTTCGACGCGGCTTCTAACTCAGGGATCCAATCTGGATTCAACGTCGGCGTCGTGGCGTACACGGTGGCGCCGCCGTATCCATCCCACGCGTCATTCGTTCCGCGGTAGTAAATGTACACGTATTCACCCTCCTTGTACGCTGGGATGTACCAGTCGTCTTGATAGTGTAACATCACGTTCCCGTTGTTGTGCAAGATGGCTTTACCATCCGGTTCTTGGTAGAATCGCTGCACGTCGCTGCGTTCATAAAATTGCCCATTCGGCCGGTTCACGCGCCAGTTAATCTTAATATACATCTTCCCATCCTCGCCCTTGGTGAAAAAGTGCTCTTGGCAATCGAATGTGTCAAAATCTTTATTCAACCCGGCGACGATGTACCATCGCTTCTCCTTAACCATGGTGTCAATGGTAAATCCATCCGCCAAGACGTCAAACGGCGGCACCGGGTACGTTCCCTCATCCTTTCTCTGCGCCACGCAACTCTTCTCCGTCACCGCACACGTGTTAAACGTCGCCACCGCCTTGGACGCATACAAATCCCCACACCGAATCTGACAATCCCCTTCATCAGGCGCGCCGAAGCATCCTTGCAAGCACACCAAATCCTCCAAACACTTTTCATCCGTCACGCACGCCGCGAGCTCCTTCCCGCAGTTTTGCAACAAACACGCCCCTGTTTCCTGCATCTCCGCCGTCTTCGCCGCCGACACCGCGTAGGCATAGCCAGGAGATAACGTTCCAGTCGCCATCACGGCGGCGGCGAGCGCTGTCGCGGCCACGCGCTTGGCTTCCGTCGCCCACGAGCGTCGTTCCTCGTCGCTCGCGCCGCTCGCCCGCGCCGCCACCCCAGCGCCACGCCTCACCCCACACATCGCGCGTCTCGGCACCACCGAACGCACTGACGCGCGCACGTCGCGCACGCCAACCGCCCCACCGCGCACCGTCGCCATCATCGCCACAAATCCAACCACCGCAAATCAATTACAAGAAATCCAATCGCAGTCCCGCTGTAGCGCACGCAAGTGTATAAATCACCGCAGCTCACCCACCGAGGCGTCGTCGCAGCGCGCGAGACACCACCCGTGCGATCAAGCGCGTTGAATTCGTCCGTGTCGCGCGCTCGCCGTCGTCGCGCGTCGCGTTATCGCGTCGCGCGTCGCGTGCGCCGCCGACGATCGGACTGGATAAGGTGCGCCAGAGTCCCCTTCTCCTGGTCATGATTGGTCAAATAGATTTTGTCCCCAAACCGAAAGATATCTTTCGCGCGCCTCGGCAGTGCTCGACGCGCGCGTCGCCCGCGAACGCGACGCACGACGACGGCGAGCGCGCGCGAAGATGATGACGACATCGCCCGTGATGTTCGCCAGCGCCAGCGCGATGCGCGCGACGCGCGACGCGCGACAACACACGCGCGCTGGGCGTGGACCATCGACATCACCATGCGTTTCGGTTGGTTTTGGTTCCGGACGCGCGCGCAAGGCGACGCGCGCGGTGCGCTGCGCGGCGTCGAGCGCGGAGACGAGTGGGAAGAATTTACCCAAAGTGCTCGTGGCTGGGGGCGGGATCGCGGGGTTGATTACCGCGGCGGCGTGTCGCATGAAGGGCATGGATGTGCGGGTGTTTGAAAAGGTGCGCAAGTATGAGCCGTTCGGTGGGCCGATTCAGTTGCAGTGCAACGCGCAAGGGGCGTTGGATAGTATTTCACCCGAGATGGCGGAAGAGGTGATGGAGAAAGGGACGATTACGGGAGATCGAGTGAATGGTTTGTTGGATGGGGTGTCGGGTGAGTGGTTTTACCGTTTCGACACGCGCAAGCCGTGCTATGAGAATGGCTTACCGTTGACGTTGGTCTTGTCGAGATTTGATTTGCTTGATATTTTACGTCGCGGCGTGGGCGATGAGAACATCGAGATGGGCACCGTGGTGAAGAAGTACGAACACCGCGGCGACAAGGTTGTGGCGATTTTGGAAGATGGTCGCGAGTTTGAAGGCGACGTGCTCATTGGCGCGGATGGCATTCGATCAAAGATGCGCGCACAGATGAGAAATGCGGACCCTGAAAAACCGCCGCTCGCGTACGCGGGCTACGCCGTGTACACCGCGGTGTGCGATTATTCTGAGCCGTTTAGAACGCCGGTGAACACCGACCCCAACAAGGTTGGCTACCAAGTCTTCCTCGGTCCGAAGCAGTACTTTGTGAGCTCGGACGTTGGTAACGGACAGCAACAATATTATGCGTTCTTGGAAGTTCCGCCTGGGGGTGATGACGAGTTTGCCAAGTGCGAAAAGTGGGCCAATTATCGCGAAATGTTGATGGACCGTTTCAAGGATTGGTCGCCGGCGGTGATGGAACGCTTGGAGGTGACGCGCCCTGAAGACGTTGAGCGTCGCGATGTGAACGATCTCTTGCCCGATCCGCGCTGGGTCGACCGTCGTATGGCTTTGCTGGGTGATTCCGCGCACGCGGTGCAACCAAACTTAGGCCAAGGCGGCGGTCAAGCCATCGAAAGCGCCTACGTCCTGGCCAACGAGCTCGCCAAGTGCGAAGGCGGCAAGGGCGTGGAGATGGCGTTGATGCGTTACGCCGCGCAACGTTTCTTGCGCACAGGTGCCATTCACGGCTTATCTCGCTTCTCCTCGTTGATGAACACGTTTTACCGACGTTATTTGGGCGACGAGCCATACGACTTTTATCCCGAACCCGTCAAGGAATTCTGGCGCAACGTGGCCAAGGCTAAGATCCCCCATCCGGGCTCTGTGGTTGGCCAGATCGCACTCATGGGTACCATGCCGTTAATTTTGGAATACGTCGGTGCTGGCTTCGGCGGGATGATCCCCAACGTGTTGGGCGGCGCCGCCACCGGTAACGGTGTCGACCGCGTGCCGCGTTCGCAAGTCCCTGGTGTTTCCGCCCCCAAGCGTGATTTAACCGCCGAAGACTTCAAGATGCGTGGCATCCCAGGTCTGGCTAAGTAAGTTAGTCCAACGACTTATACACCACCACACAACGCATTGAAGTCGCTCTCGTCGCTTCCACCCGCGAGGCGTTTCATTACTACTAGCGCCCCGCGCAAACGAGGCTCGAGACGCGCTCCTGTACACCATATGGCTCACCCACCGCGAACGACGCCGCGCGTACGCTCGTTTGCCATCTCTCGCACATCATGTCTGAGATGTCCCCACTCTTAGTACGTACCCATGTTTATACCAACGAAATCCTTTACCATCGCTCGGCGCGTCGGTTAAGAAAAAATCCAACGCCGCGGGACAACTTTTCCTCACACCAGCGCACCCCTAGCGCGCGCATGCGGGCACGCCCGAGCGCGCACGCGCGCACGCGCGCGCACACACATCCCGTGGTCGCGTTACGCGCGCTGTCACGCGCGATGCGCGTCGTCGGCGTCGCCTGTGCGCTGTTTTCGCCCGCGGCTGTGCTCGCGCAGCACGCGTTCGATTGGCCCTCGCCCTCGCCCACGTCGCGCATCGGCGCGCTCACCGAATGCGTCGACGGCTCGCGCACCGCGCGTCGGCTGTGCGGCGCCATCGCGGCGGTGGTGCGCGAGCAATACGTCTACGTCGTGGCGTCGCGGTTCGACGGCGTCGCCGTGGTGGACGCCTATCGTCCGGAAGCGCTCAATATCGTCGGTCACTGGGCGTCATTCTCGCTCGCGCGGCGCCCAAAGGCGATAGCTATGCACGTGAGTTCGAGTTACGTCGTCGTGCTCGCGTACGGAGACTCGATGTTGAAGAAGAGCGCGGTGCTCGCGGTGAACGTGTCGAGCCCGGTGGCGCCGGAAAACGTGGCGAGATTTGAAGATTGCGGGAGCGGAGATTACGGTGACGGTCGGCGATGGTACAATGGGACGTTGTGTGGTGCGAGCGCGATGGCGGTGGTGGGGAACACGGCGTTCGTGGTGGTTGGGGACACGGATAGGTTGACGGCGGTTAAGTTGTTGAGCGACGTCAGCCGCGCGGGTACGGACACGATGTCGTCGCTAGGGAGCATACAGAGTGAGGTATTGCGTAACGCACGCGCGATTGTGGTTGAAAACAGTATTGCGTATATTAAATCTGACGGTGTGTGCACGGAGTGTGTGGCGGTGGTGGATGTGAGCGATCCGACGGCGATGGTGGTGCAGGCGCAGACGACGCTCGATGCCATCGCGTCGACGGTGCCGGCGTGGCGCTGGATGGATAATCTCGCTCGCGGAGCGCACAGGGATAACTCTACGTTTCCATATGATTGGGTCGTCGATCCCGTGTATTCGAGCATCACGAGCGTGGCGCGCGAATGCATCGACGTGGCGTTGGAAATTGGCGACTCGCCGCGCGCGTGCGTCGGTCGTAATGAATTCTCATATGACGGAGGCGTCGCGGAAAGCGACGCGTACGCGTTCACGCTCGAGCCATAGGTGTCAAGTTTTCAGTGTTTTGTGTACAATGTGTAATTTTATAGCTCTAGCTCTCACTCAGCGCCTTCCGGAGCCTCGGCGCGAATCAACTTGGCGTTGGGCATAAACAACATTCGCATGCCGCCAACCTCAATTAACGTGTGGGGCGCTAACACACAGCGTTGTCCAGTGGTTAACGGCTGATTTGACACCCAAATCGGTCGTCTGCCGACGTTACGAAGCGCAAACTCGCCGTTCCATCGCAACTTTAGAAACGCCTGCTGCCTAGAAATTTTACTCGCGTTGCCCTCCAAGCACAAGTTGACGTCTACTTTTTGATCCTCTGTCGATCGCCCGATGACGACCTCGCGCTTATCGATGGTAAAAATGGCGTTTGACCCTATGAGCTCCGCGAGCGCTCCCTTCGACGTGGCTAAACGCGCGCTCGCCGCTTGCGCGCTCCGTTCGAGCGCTTCAATGCGCTTCAACACTCGCTCGGCTTCATCACCACTACTCGCGAGTGCGCCTACATTCGCGCCCGCGTCGGCACCGCTCGTACCACACATCAATATGGCTTGTTCGGTGTCGTCAAACCGAGGAGGAACGTCGTCATCGTCCGTCTCTTCACCGTCTACGTCGGCGGCCGCGCGTCTGCACCCTAGTCCCGCTGCGCGCAATGCGCCTTCTAACGACACCCCGTGCACGCCAAAGTCCGCGCACGCGCTCTCCACGGCATGTATGACGTCTTTTTCATCCAATGCGTGCATGCGCTGTACGCATTCGGCGCTAAACGCGGCGTCATAGAGCATGGCACGCCAACGCGCGGTGACAGTTTCACTGTCCCATGGCTTTGAGAATTTCAACGCCGAGTCCGCACCACCGAGCGATTCGATCGCGACGCCGCACTCGATGGCGAGCTTAAGTACCGCATCGTCCGTCGCTGGCCAGGCGGCGAGCTCGAGCGCAGGCTGGTTGTCGGTTGTCATGCAACGAGGCGAGAGGCGCACAGTGCGGTTGAAGCGACGGCTCTTCTTCTACATGAGTCGATATTACACGATTACCGTACTACACAAACAAGAACATTGGATGCTCTGTATTTGCGGTCATTTTCGACGCTCGCGCGGTTCCAACGATGCGCTCGAGCTTTAACGCATCTAATTTACTAAACAGTGCTGAAACGCCGGCGACGTGCGCCGTTTCTTGCACCGAGACGGCTGATCCCGCGACAGCGCGTGATCCAGCCAAGTAAGACACGAGTTCTGGATAAAAGTTTGCGTGTTCTGGTAATGAGTAAAAGCAAATCTCTCTCGCAGCTTTGATGCGACGACGGAAATAAAAATGTGCGCGCTCGGTGAGGAGCAAGACGCGCTTTCTACCGTCGGCAAAGAGCGTTCGAGCGCGAGCCGCTTCTCGTGGTTCCGTGTACTCACTGTTCACCGCAAACGATACTTCTTCTTTCGTAAGCAAGTTCCGGACGCGCACGAAATCAAAGTATGAACTGACAAAGATGACGACGCCTGGCTCTGGATTTTCACGAATACGAGGCAACGTATTCTTCACAAAGTACTTGAATCGAATGTCATCCGCATTCACGACGTCTCCAGCCTTCATGTGCACGCGTTCAAATTGCTGACGAGTTTTAATCGTCAGTTGTCCGAGCACGCCTTTGTGCACGGTCTTCAATCGCACTTTACCCTCGAAATTAACGCATCGACGATTGAAAAAGGCGTTTTGCTCGGGCGTTTGAAACGCCGACAACAATATCGTCTGTCGTAAATGCTTGGAAAACCCGTTCAAGTGCGACTCATGCACGCGCTGGATATCACAATCGCGCATTTCTTTCGGCAACGCATTCATCGCATCCGCGATGGTTATCACGTGTGCCCAGTTTTGCATTTGTATCACGTGCGCGTGGTCGATAACGAGAATTTCAATCGCGCTCAAAAAGTCCGCCGCTGACTTCTCATCCTGTAACGCCGTGACTAAACCTAGTGGCGACGCGAAGATGATATCCGCGCCGAAAAAGTCGACGTACAACCGAACGCTTGCCTTGGTGAGTTTCATGCCGAGACGGAAGTGGTCGTCGGTGTTTCCTTTAAACATCGCCTTGTGATCCTCCGGGACGTATCCTTTGTACTTTTTCTTCTTTTTTCCAGCACCATCACCATCGTTATCGTTATCGTCATCGCTGTCGCTCCCCTCGTACGCCAAAAAATCTTCTTCGATTCGCTCGAGCTTGTTCACTGAATCGTTTCTCCCGTGCGCCGCGGGACATAAATCGAGCAAGCGCATAATCGCCCGACCTGCGACGTTTCGCATCGGCGTCAAGAATAACACTGTCGGTCTCACAAATCCTTGGTCTCGCGGCAAATCATCCTCCATCACCTTCTTCCCAGCCTTGGCTTTCTTTGCCAACGCTTCGTTATTCTTCATGACTCGATTCCGCGTTCGCGTCACGTGGTCCACCACATGCAAGCACACCGCATCTAATATCTCATCATTCAACTGCTGACCAGCCGCGCCCTGGTCACCAATAAGCGCCCGATCGCCGTGCTGCACGTCCACGTAAGATGCAATCATCGAATAAAACTCTTGCTGCTTTGCGCTCGCGAACCCACTCGAGCCCGTCACGGTTTTCCACCGCTCCGCTAATTTTGCTTGCGACACCACGGGTGCATCCAATACCGCTGGAACATCTAACCCATTCGCGCCTTCGTACCCGTTCGTGGCGCCATCGCGCGGGAACGTCACCTTTTGCGTCATTAAACGTTCAGACGCGGCGTCGTCCAGACGTTCGCCCAGCCGAACGTGTCGCCGCAACGCGCCCTCATCCTCAGTATCACCATCACCACCATCCTCATCACCACCGCCGCCGTCGATCGCGCCTTCTGATTCACTCTCTTCTTCGCTACTTCCATCGTCGTCGGCCGCATCATCCTCGTCCTTCTCGTCTTCGCCGTCTTCGTGCTCGTCCTCGCGCGCGACGGCTGCGTCCGCCTCCTCGCTCGAGCTCCCATCGTCCTCGTCCTCGCCCGCATCGTCCTCGTCGCTCGAACCACCCGCGCTCTCGCGTCCGTCGTCATCCTCGCTCGACGTCCCATCGCTGTCGTCGTCGGAATCCCCCACGCGCGCACCGAGCGACGCGAGCAACGCGCCGTATGCGGCGCCCGGGACGCGCGGCACCGCATCATCATCGCTCTCCTCCGCGCCCTCGACGCCGTCGCGCGCCGCCGCATCGCGCACCGCGCGCGTCGAATGCGTCGACGTGCGTTGGCGCTTTCTTCGATCGTTCGCGGGCATCGCGCGCGCGGCGAACGCGGCGGCGACGTGTGGCGCGGATGCGCATGAAAAAGTGCCATCACGACGTCATTGTGCGCCGCCGCGTTCGTCCAACCATGTCGTGCGCCGCCGCCGCCGCCGCCAACGCCGCCGCCGTGCGCGTCATCGCGCGTCCATCGCCGTCGTCCGCGCGCGAGCGTCGCGCGGCGGTCGTCGCGCGCGCGGTGGACCAAAGCCTGAACCCGCGCGTGGCTGCGCTCAACGCCAGCAAAACCGTCGCGCTGACGGATTTAGCGCGAAGCATGAAGGAGGCGGGGGCGGACGTCATTGGCTTGGCTGCGGGTGAGCCGGATTTCGCGACGCCCGAGGCGGTGCGCGAGGCGGGGAAGCGCGCGATCGACGCCGGGTTCACCAAGTATAGCCCAAACGACGGCACCGCGGGGTTACGCGCGGCGATCGCGAAGAAGCTCAAGGATGAGAATGGGTTGACGTACGATGCGAGTGAGATTGTATTGAGTAATGGGGCGAAGCAGAGCGTGGCACAGTGCGTGATGGCGGTGTGCGGACCCGGGGATGAAGTCATCGTTCCGGCGCCGTATTGGGTGAGTTATCCGGAAATGGTTCGCCTGAGTGGCGCGGAATCGGTGATTTTACGCACGACAGCGGATGAGGGATTTTTGGTGACTCCAGAAAAGCTTCGCGCGGCGATCACGGAGAAGTCGAGGTTGTTGATTTTGTGCTCGCCGAGTAACCCGAGCGGGGCGGTGTATCCGAAAGAGACGCTCGAGGAGTTGGCAAAGATTGTCGTCGAACACCCGAGGTTGATGGTGCTATCTGATGAGATTTATGAGCACATCGTATACGCACCGGCGGAGCATCATTCGATCTGTGGCATGAAGGATATGTGGGAACGCACGATGGTGGTGAACGGGTTTTCCAAATCTTTCGCCATGACTGGCTGGCGTTTAGGCTATGTCGCCGCACCGAAGAGGTTCGCGCGCGCAATGTCCATGATTCAATCGCAAATCACATCCGGTCCAAACTCGATTTCGCAAGAAGCGGCGATGGCGGCGTTGAATTTGGGATACAAAGGCGGCGACTCTGTCGCCGAAATGGTGCGCGCGTTTGAGCAGCGTCGTAACTTTGTGTCGGCTCGCCTGAACGCCATCGATGGCGTGAAATTACCTTCCGTCGACGGTGCGTTCTATGTATTCCCCGACGTCAGCGCCTTATTCGGCGGCGACGCTGAAGCGGAAGGATTCGGCCCCATCGCCGACGTCGACGAGCTCTGCAGGTACATTTTAGAAAAAGGCCAAGTCGCCCTCGTTCCGGGTTCAGCGTTCGGTGTTCCGGAGTGCTTACGCATCTCCTACGCTGCGTCAAACGCCACGCTCGAAGATGCGTTGACGCGCATCGAAAAGTGCCTCGATCCGAGCCTGCTCAAGCGCAACTCGAGCGCTGCGGCTCGATGAAACGACAACCATTTCATGGTTTTCAAATCTCTAGTCTCGACTCGTGTCCCTAGGTAGACCGACGGCGACTCGAACGCACCGTCCTTTGTAGTAACACTAGTCTTATTCATTTCATCCTCGTTCGCTTGCCGCGCACTGAGCTGTAGTACTTTGGCAGCTTTGGCTTTTGCAGCCGTCGCTCGGGAAGCCGCACACCCCGACGCGCGCCGTCGCGGTCACCATGTCCACGCCGCGTGTGCTTTTCGATGCACACACGAGAAACCGCATACTCGATGTCGTGCGCTGGCCCGGCGCGCGCGCCGACGCGTTGGTCACCGCTGACGTCGCCTCTCGCGCAGCGCTCGCAGAGTTTCTTGAAGACACCGTCATACGCGCGCTTCCAGTCGACGCGCGCGACGGTTTGCGTCGTGGAAAAGCGTCGGTGGACGTCGCGGTTGATGCTTTAAACACCTACGGCGCGGCGCTCACGCCGGCGGTGCGGGAGTTGGGTGCGGCGAGTGCAGACGCGTGCGTGGACGCATTGCTCGAACGCGCCGTCGCGTTGAAGCACGACGATGTCGTCGGCGATAACGATCAAAACGACGAGGACGTCGACGCGCTCGAACGTGTGAGTAAGCGCTTAAAGTTGTCAACATCCGTGGAAGACGTCGGAGCGGCGTTGACGAGTGAGAAGGGACGACGAGCGTTGGAGGCGTTGGCGAAGACACTCGGCGTGGCGTCCGCGAGCGATAATTTTGACAATTATGACGCACTCGATGCGTGCGTGATGCTCGAGCGATGTGTAGAGGCAAATGAGAGATTCGTAGTGCCGTTTAGCGATGCTGATGGTGCGGCGGTGGCGAGGAATCCGCCAAGTTTGGATGACGTTCCGAGCGGAGTGGGATTAGACGACGACGTCGTCGTTGATACGGCGGTGCGTGTCGCGCGATTGCTTCACGTCAACGACTTGCGTCGCTTACAAAGTGATGCCGATGCGTTGTTAGTGGCCATGCAAGAGTACACCGCGGACCCAAAGACAGATTCTAGAATAGGTCGCGTCGGGAAGTAACCGATGTAGAAGCGACTCGCGTAGTACGTCTCGTTGACGAAGGTTTCTAAATACTCAAACGTACGCACTACATAGCTAATAATAAAACGAGCGCGCGCGTACAACGCCCGTCATCGCAATCAATACTAATCCCCTAGTCGCTGAATCGTCACGAAAGCATGAAATTCGAACCGGGCTTTAAAACTTTACGCATCAACGCGCGCGGCGCGCTCAATTTCGCCCCTTTTCCGCCAAACAACGCGCCAAACACCCCGCCCGCGCGCTCACGCGCCACCTCAGCGTACCCTTCTTTCGCATACAGCGCGCTCGCCCCGACGTCATCCGTGCGCACGTGTAACCACACGTCGCAGCCGCTCATATCTAGCACCAACGCCTCCGTCGCCCGCACCAACGCCCCGCCCACCCCCCGTCTCCTCGCCTCCCTCGCCACACACGCGTTCGCTAAATACGCCGCATCGCTCGGCACCACCATATCTCTATTCTTCTCCTCCAAACGCGCGTTGGCGGTGATGCTGACGCTCACAAACCCAACCAACGCGTCGTCGTCCAGCGACTTGGCCACGAGCGCGCACTCCTCCCCGTCGCGCCGCGTCGTCGCGCCAATCAAATACTTGAGCACGAACGCGCGAGGCTTCGCATCAGGCGTGTCCGCGAACGCGTCCACGATGAGTTCCACGCACGCCCGCACGTCAGCGTCGCGCATGCGCGTCACGCGAACGCGCGATGTCGATGATTCAAACGAGAAATCATCTTGCACCTGCACGAGCTCCTCGCGCCTCGTCGCGCGCTGCGGCTCGGCGCATCTCGCGCGACGAACGAATGTCCGTCGAGCGCATCGCGCGCGCGGTTCGGCGGACGCGACGCGCGGCGACGATGTCGCGCGATGCGGCGCAGTCAACGCCATTGAGTGACGCGATGAGTACGAAAGATGACGTCGAGAAGCTCGAGCGCGAGCTCGCGGGGCTCGAGCTCGAGGCGAAGCAGGTACGCGTGCATCCGATAGTCGTCTTGTCGTCGCCGTCGACGCGGTCGTCGCGAATGAAAGGCGCGACGGCGCACATAGCTCCTCGAGTCTGACCGATCTGATTTCGAATGTGTTTTTACGCGCCGTGTATACAGCCCGGCAAGCTCAGCGCGACGCTAGAGAAGATGCTCGCGCTCGAGAAAACGTACAGACTCGCTGCGGATTTCGTCGCCGCGCCGAGGTTGTGCGTGGCGATCGTGGATGTGCTGCGATCGTGCGACGATTGGGACGGTTTGTGCGAGCACGTCGCGGCGTTGACGAAGCGCCGCGCGCAGCTGAAGCAAGCGATCACGAGCATGGTGAGACGATGCATGGAGTTTATCGATGAAGCACCCACTGGGGCGGTGCGATTGAAGTTGATCGAGACGTTGTGCGACGCGACGTCGGGGAAGATTTTCGTGGAGGTGGAGAAGAGTCGTTTAACACGCGCGTTGGCAAAGATGCACGAGGACGAAGGGCGCGTTGACGAGGCGTGCGGTGTCATGCAGGAGGTTGCGATTGAAACTTACGGTGCGCTCACGCGACATGAAAAGTTGTTTTTCATCGAAGAGCAAGTTCGGTTGTGTTTGGCGAAGAAGGATTATTTGCGAGCGTTGATTTTAAGCCGAAAGATCAACCCAAAAGTGTTCGATGAGTTGATTGAAAAGGATAAGAAGGACTTAGCCAAGGCGGCAATCGCGAGTAAGGGTGATGACGAGTTGACTGAGGCGGAAAAGGAGGCGAAGAAGCAGGAGAAGATTAAAAAGGAGGGACAAGTGGAGCACGCCGAAGGGTACTTTGAACCCACCGACAAAGGCATTCCGTCGCTAGAAGACTTGAAGCTTCGGTACTACGAACTCATGGTTGAGTACTATAGTCATAGCGATGAATACCTAGAGCAATGCCGGTGCTACCAGAATATCCTGGAATGTGCCGAGGTGAAGAGCAACGTCGAGCGCTGGGCGCCGACGCTGAAAAAGGTGGTGTGGTTGGTGTGCTTGAGCAAGCACGAGCCGATGCAACAATCCATCCTGCACAACGTCAAGGGCAACCTGAAGCTGTCCGATTTACCCGCGCACGAAAGTTTGATCAAGCAGTTTTGCACCAAGGAGATTATTCACTGGACCACGCTTCAAGAGAGGTTCGCGGGTGAAATTGCAGCAGAGACGGAGATTTTCGGCGGCGAAAAAGGCGCCAAGCGCGTAGAGGATTTGAAGCTCCGTGTCATCGAGCACAACATGCTTGTGATTTCGAGCTATTACTCGCGCATTTCTCTGCCCCGTTTAGCCGAGCTCTTGTGTCTGTCCGCAGACGAGACGGAAAAGCACTTGTCGTCGTGCGTCGTCGACAAGTCGGTGAGCGCTAAAATTGACCGCCCCGCGGGTCTGGTCGACTTTTCCACCGCCAAGTCCAGTGATTGGTTGTTGAACAAGTGGGCAAGCAACATCGATCAGTTGTTGACGTGTCTCGATAAGAGCTCGCACTTGATTCAGAAAGAAGCCCAAACGTACAAGGTTTCGCTTTAGAATGAAAACGCTGACGAGGACGCGTGGGTCTCTCTAATTAGTTTAGAACTTACTTCTACTCTACGACACTGGTACTTATTACATAACGACCACGACTACAGCTATCAAACAATCAAACATTAACCCACCTACTACGACGACGCCGTGCCACCGTCACCTCGACCGTCGTCCTCGCCCTCCCTAACGTCCCCGCCGTCCCGTTCGCGCTCGGCTCGCGACCGCTCGAGCAACGCCTCCTCGAACTGCCTCGTCACCTCGCATCCGCGCCTGAGCGTAATCTCAAACTTACCCATCGCATCCGGTCGAACGCACGCGTCCTCACACGCCGCGTTACACAAATCATACGCGTCCTCCGCGCCCGCGGATGTCGTCGCGCGTTCGCACGCGTACGCGCACGCGCTCGCGCACGCATCCTCTCTATTAAAAAACGTCTCGTCTCGCGCCTCGTCCCGCGCGCCGTGCGTCGCGATGGCTTGCTTTTCGAGACCTTCGACTTGAGCAAAGACGCGGATGGTGTGTGCGCGCGTTTCGTTCGCGCCAGCGTCGTCGTTGTTTATTAAAGACGACGACGATGACGGTGAAGCCAACATGTGTACGCGGTCGTGTTTCTCGTCATCCACGGGCGATCGCGACGACGACGACGACGACGACGACGACGATGCGTGTAAAGGCTTCGATGACGCGATGCCGCGCACGCGAATCATGTGAAACGGCACGTTCATCGGCGCGCGCTCGACGTAATTAAAATTTCAATCACAATTCTCTGCAGCAGCGCGTAATAATGGCGCGGCACAACGCGACTCGCCTCGGGTCGTCGACGACCGAGAGCGTCGACGGACGACGCGCACAGAACTCGCGCGCGCACGAACGCGCGCGTCATGGCGAGCGTGGACGCTATCGCGCGCGACGCGGCGCGCGAATTGCAGTTGGTTCGCACAGGTGATGCTGACGTTCATGATGACGCGTATTCGAGACCGCCGACGACGCGCAGTGCGGATTCCGCAGCGCACAAGGCGCGGAAAACGACGCAGACATCGTCGTCGTACGCCACGCTGGCGGCATCTGGGATGACGGCGGCGCTTTGGGCTGTCATCGGAGGCGCGCCCGACGTCGACCGAGCCGACTGGCGAAACGTCGCGCCCGGCTCGAGCGTCAATCACGACGACGACATTGACGACATGGACGGCATGGACGACGGCGAACGCGACGAGACCGCATTGGCGGCGCGCAGACGCGCGGCCAAGGCGTTCGCGTCGACGAGCGATGTTGAGCTCTACGCCGCGCGCTGCGCGCTCGCGCGCCTGACGCAAACCGAGTCGCGAGCGATTACGTCCGCCGCGCTCGCGCAATGGAAGCTCGCGTGTGGACGTCGAGTGGCGAACGCACGCGTTGCGCGTGCGACGGGAGATCGCGCGCGACGACGCGTGTTGCGTCGGTATTTTAATCGCTGGTGTGTACAAATTCCTACGACGACAGTCGTCGGTCACATGGGATGGAACGACCGTCGAGGCGCGGAACGATCGACGTACATTGCGGGTTTAGTCAATGGAACGGCGGATGGCAACGCGAGCGATGAAGAGTTTCCGGTGGATTACCGCGCCGAGTTGGAGATTCGTTTGACGCAGATTTCGCGTTTGGAAGAGGCGTTGAAGGCGGCGAACGTGAAAGCCGAACGGGCGATGGGCGAGGCGGATGTCGACGCGCAAATGGACAAGTTTCGCGCACACTTGAACAACGTGCAACGCGAGTTAGAGAACGTCAAGCGCGAGAGAGACATGTACAAGGCGAAGTATGCGTCGGCGAGCGCAGCGACGCCTGGGGCGAAATCCCAAGCCGAACGGCGAATGAATCAACGCACAATGTCCACGCAAACGACGTTTATGAGCGACGACGCGGAGAGAGACTCAAAGCCCGCTCCGCCGCGCGAGCCGACGGTAAAGGAGGTCAAAGCGATTGAAACGCAGTGGATGGGCACCGCGCAGCAATTTCAGAAGAAATTTGAGCGCCAAATGGAAATTTCAAGCGACCTCGAAAAGCGTCTGCGCGAAGAACGCACGCGGTTGATGAAGACGGAGGCGAAATACGAGGCCAAATTAGATGAAATGCGCGCCAAGCACGACGCCGCGATCGCAGAAGTGTTCGCGCGCACGACGGAGAACCGCGCTAGTGCGGCTGATGTGAGCCGGGAAGCGTTTGAGGCGTACGCCGCCATCGGCAAGCGAGCCGGCGTCTTGACGCCGGCTGCGCAGCAACGCTCGCCAGAGCCGCAACCGATGATTCGCTCGTCATCGATTGATATGTTCCGCACGTCGAGCAACGAAGGGTTTGGTAAATCGCCTCGACCGTCGGCGTCGACGAGCGACGCGGCGGGGGCGGATATCGGCGGGGGCGGAGCGTCGTCGACGAGCGAATTCCAATCGACGCACAAGCTCAATTTTAGCGCCGCGCTCGACGACGACGACGACGACGATGATGACGACGACGACGACGCTTTTGGCGGTAGTGACAACAACGATGGACGCATCAGCACTGACCCCGGGATGCAAACGAGCGCCACCATGACGACATCAAACGTCGTACGCCGAAATCAAACGTCGACCAACGCGAAGAAGCCCATTCGGCTCACCGTCGCCGTCGCCAAACTCGTCATGCTCGGCCACAGCCAGCGCGACGCGATAGAAGCGCTCAAACACGTCGATGGAAACGACGTGCACGCCGCGCTCGATTGGATCGCCGCGCGTAAGCGCGCATCGGCGTAACAGATGTAATTTAAGTGTACTCGTAGTCGTAAACTCAACCGCACGCCTCGCCCCGCGCCTCACACTTTCACGCGCGACACATTTCACACGCGCGCGAGACGCACGCACACACAACACGACACACACACCGCACGCGTACCACACGGAAATCTCGCGCGATGGTACGTCGAACGCGTCGCAACGCGCCCTGTTCAAACTGTTCAAACGCTCTCGCGCTCGAGAGCTCTCGCGACGCGCGCTCGACGACGACGACGACGCACGCACGCACGGCACGGCACGCACACGGCGCACACCACTAACCACCCATCGTCGCCGCATCGTCGCCACAGATGATCAAAGTGAAAACGTTGACTGGGAAGGAGATTGAGATCGACATTGAGCCCACGGATTCGGTCGAGCGCATCAAAGAGCGCGTGGAAGAAAAGGAGGGCATTCCGCCCGTCCAGCAGCGTTTAATCTTTGGTGGAAAGCAGATGAATGACGAAAAGTTGGCGAAGGATTATAACATCGAGGGTGGGAGCGTGTTGCACTTGGTTTTGGCGTTACGCGGGGGCGACGCGTGACGACGCTGAAGACGCGGAGCGAACGGGCGCTGGACGCGCGTACTTGTTTAGAGCGACGAGCGGCGAGTCGCGGTTAGATTATCACACCTAGTAGAGAGCATGATGGATGATACATCGTTGCGAGCGTGCAATACATATTAGTACCGGTACAGATGAACGAACAACGCACCCGCGCGCGCCTCTGTCGACGGTCAACGCAGACGCGACGCTCATCATCCAGTCGCGAGTTAAAAAATAAATGACTAAACGTTCGGGATTACAAGAAAGCTCGTCGCGCTATGTACTTAGGGCAACCACGTGGCGTATACGTGGATTTTTACTCTAAACCTTCATGATCATCGAGCGAATGATAACCTCTTCGCTGCCAACCGCGGGTTTGCACAACTCCGCCGCGGCGTCTCTGTACGTCCCCGCCGGACACGAAAAGTTAATCACAACTTGATAGGCATCCGGGTACCCCTTAATCTCATACGAATTTTGCTTCAACCCGTGGTCGGTGACATCCCAGCTCACCAAACCATCGCCAAACATCCCCTTGAAACCTTCCAACGCGGCGGCGCGCGTGTCGTCGTCGCAATCCGGGCGCATCAACACGACGCCCTCGTACGCCGTCGGTCCAGCCTTCTTCACCGCGCGCGCCGCAACTCCGCGGCGGCTCACGACGCGCGTCGTCGGCACCACCGTTTGGTGCGTCTGTGTGTTCACTGTGTGCGCGCACAATCAAAAGAAACGTCAAAAAAGTCAGTATTTAAAACGCCCAAAGTCTTCGCGCGCGCGCCCCGGCGCGGCTTAGGGTCACACCCATCCATCCATCCATCCATCATCATCGCCCATCTGCGCGTCACCCGACGTCCATCTCGCCCACGCGCGCGCACGGCGCGATGCACAAACCCCCCACATCGTCCCTACCACCGCGCGCACACCCCCACTTACGCCCGCGCGCG